>MLJW01000012.1_pt1:180000-337010 | contig 337010 bp, 275 predicted proteins | sample 888231 | NCBI WGS metagenome assembly MLJW01 (sample SAMN05788063, study PRJNA343431) | mine drainage metagenome | isolation source: sample collected from the inflow into an acid mine drainage treatment plant... | place: Germany: Lusatia, lignite mining district
AGTGGCGAGCGAAAAGGGAAGAGCCCAAACCAGGTCGGCGTGCCGATCTGGGGTTATAGGACTGCATTTAGAAATTCTCATCAAACTGAATTATCTGGAAAGTTAAGCCATAGCAGGTGAAAGCCCTGTAAGTACAAATTGAGAAGGACGAGCAGTATCCTGAGTAAGGCGGGACCGGAGGAATCTTGCCTGAATTTGCCAGCACCATCTGGTAAGGCTAAATACTCCTCAGACACCGATAGTGAACCAGTACCGTAAGGGAAAGGTGAAAAGCACCCCGAACAGGGGAGTGAAATAGTACCTGAAACCGTGCGCCTACAAGCGGTCGGAGCATAGCAATATGTGACGGCGTGCCTTTTGCATAATGAGCCTACGAGTTGCTCCTAACTGGCGAGGTTAAGTTCGTATTTAACGGAGCCGAAGCGAAAGCGAGTCCAAATAGGGCGATTAGTCAGTTGGGGCAGACGCGAAACTTTGTGATCTATCCATGAGCAGGTTGAAGGTGTGGTAACACACACTGGAGGACCGAACCCATTGACGTTGAAAAGTCTTGGGATGACTTGTGGATAGGGGTGAAAGGCCAATCAAACTGAGAGATAGCTCGTTCTCCCCGAAATGTTTTTAGGAACAGCCTCGTATAATGAAGTTTACCAGAGGTAGAGCTACTGATTGGGCTAGGGGGCTTCATCGCCTACCAAACCCTGACAAACTCCGAATGCTGGTAAATATCTACGGGAGTGAGGCTTTGGGCGCTAAGGTCCAGGGCCGAGAGGGAAATAACCCAGATTAGCAACTAAGGTCCCTAATACATAGTTAAGTTGATCAAACGAGGTGGGACTTCTATAACAGCCAGGATGTTTGCTCGGAAGCAGCAATTCATTTAAAGAGTGCGTAACAGCTCACTGGTCGAGAGGTCCTGCACGGAAAATAATCGGGCATCAAACTATGAACCGAAGTTCTAAACTCAGCTTGCTGAGTGGTAGGGGAGCATTGAAATCTGCATCGAAGCTGTTGGGCGACCAATGGTGGAGCGATTTCAAAAGAAAATGTAGGCATAAGTAACGATAAATGAAGTGAAAAACTTCATCGCCGAAAGTCTAAGGTTTCCTGATCAACGTTAATCGGATCAGGGTTAGTCTGGTCCTTAGGAAAACCCGAAAGGGATATCTGATGGAAAGAGGGTTAATATTCCTTCACCTGCTATATATTAAAAGTGACGCAGAGACGTGGTTGTTGCGAACAGACGGATGTTCGCCTGAGTGGAACCTTCGGGGGAAGCAAAACAATAAAATCTCTGCCAAGAAAAGCGAGTATAGCAGCCAGTACCGCAAACCGACACAGGTAGACGGGATGAGTATTCTAAGGCGCTCGGGTGAGCCGTGGAGAAGGAACTAGGCAAATTGACGCTGTAACTTCGGGATAAAGCGTACCGCAGCGATGCGGTCACAGTAAAATGGTTCAACCAACTGTTTAACAAAAACACAGGGCCCTGCAAAATCGAAAGATGACGTATAGAGCCTGAAACCTGCCCGGTGCTGGAAGGTTAAGGAAGGGTGTTCGGCGCAAGCCAAAGCTCCTGACTGAAGCCCCAGTAAACGGCGGCCGTAACTATAACGGTCCTAAGGTAGCGAAATTCCTTGTCGGGTAAGTTCCGACCTGCACGAATGGTCTAATGAGTTGAACACTGTCTCCTCCACGAGCCCGGTGAAATTGTAGTATCGGTGAAGATGCCGGTTACCCGCCACGGGACGGAAAGACCCCGTGAACCTTCACTACAACTTTGCATTGATTTTGAGCAAATAATGTGTAGCATAGTTGGGAGACTTCGAAGCAGTGTCGCCAGGCATTGTGGAGTCATCGTTGAAATACCAACCTTTGTTTGCTTAGAACCTAACCCCTAACGGGGGACATTGCATGGTGGGTAGTTTGACTGGGGTGGTCGCCTCCTAAAAAGTAACGGAGGCTCGCAAAGGTACCCTCAGTACGGTTGGTAATCGTACGCAGAGCGCATTAGTAAAAGGGTGCTTGACTGTGAGGCATACATGCCGAGCAGGAGCGAAAGCTGGCTAAAGTGATCCGGCGGTTCTGTATGGAAGGGCCGTCGCTCAAAGGATAAAAGGTACTCCGGGGATAACAGGCTGATCTTACCCAAGAGCTCATATCGACGGTAAGGTTTGGCACCTCGATGTCGGTTCGTCACATCCTGGGGCTGGAGAAGGTCCCAAGGGTTCGGCTGTTCGCCGATTAAAGTGGCACGTGAACTGGGTTCAGAACGTCGCAAGACAGTTCGGTCCCTATCTGTGGTGGGCGCTAGTAAATTGAGTGGACATGTCCTTAGTACGAGAGGACCGGGACGTACGTGCCGCTGGTGTATCTGTTGTTCCGCCAGGAGCAATGCAGAGTAGCTATGCACGGCCAGGATAAACGCTGAAAGCATCTAAGCGTGAAACCTTCCACAAGATGAGTTTACTTTTAAGGGCTGTCAAAGACTATGACGTTGATAGGCTACAGATGTACAGCTAGTAATAGCACAGTCGAGTAGTACTAATTGCCCGTAAGCTTTATTTTTTATTCTTGTAATTTTTTAAGCTTCCCAATATGTAACTTATTTAATTATTAATTACAATTAATAATTATTAATTCTTTATGGTGGTTTTGCCGAGGGTGTTCACCTCTTCCCATTCCGAACAGAGAAGTTAAGTCCCTCATGGCCGATGGTACTTGGGCCTTGTCCCTGGGAGAGTAGGTAGCTGCCGTATTTTTTAAACCCAATCAGATTTATTTCTGGTTGGGTTTTTTGTTTTATGAGGCTTTTGTTTTAGCTTCCTTGCCTTAACTAACCGATGCAAATTTTATCCATTGCCATATTAGTGAACCCCTTTGCCGGAAAAGGTAAATCGAATCGATTAGCTGTATGGCTCGAAAAACAATTGATCAGCAAAAATATCCCTTCAACAATCTTCAGAAAACAATGGCCATCAACGTTTGATGACTTTTCAGATATATGGATTATCGGTGGCGACGGTACCATCAATTATTTTATTAATCATTATCCTGAATGTAAATTACCCATAGCACTTTTTAAAGGAGGTACCGGTGATGATTTTGCCTGGAAATTATATGGCGATATCTCGAACGATGAACAGCTTGAGCTTATTTTAAATGCTTCACCCAGATTTGTTGACGCAGGAAAATTTAATAGCAAACTTTTTATTAACTGCCTGGGCGTTGGATTTGACGGTGAAATTCTTCAGTCAATGAATACGATTCGTTTTATTGGAGGACATTTCGGTTATTTATTGGCAGTAATAAAAAAAATATTTTCTTTTCACGAACCTCGGTTTGTCATTACTGCTGCTGAAGAAGTTTGGAATGAAAAAATATTGTTGTTAATGATCAATAACTCTTCACGTGCAGGCGGCGGTTTTTTTGTTGCACCCAATGCATCAATAAATGACGGGAAATTGGATATGGTTTTTTGTAAGAAATTATCTGTTCTGCAACGATTAAGATATGTGCCGGTTATTGAAAAAGGTAAACACCTTCACTTGCCTTTTGTTGTTCATCGTTTGGGAGAAAAATTCACCATTGAGTGTGATGCTGAAACAGCTGTGCAGGTAGATGGAGAATTGTATTTTGCCAAGGACCTACATATTGAAATTTTACCCAATCAATTTTTATTCAGGTATTGAGTTTATAACATCTTGTGCTCTGAAATGCTTGTCTGACAGGTATTTCATTGATTCAATTTAAATAAATCACGGTAATCTATACCGTCATTTCACTGTATAAAATACCGTCTTTTCCTCGTTGCAAGAGAAAAAATTATTATTTATATTTATTACTGCATTACAAAAACGGGTTACTTATTTGTTATGCTTCTTTAAATAAAAATTGCAAAAACCGTTTCTCCAATAAATTGAACCCTCGTGTGTGAAATAACTGTTTTGTTTTAAATACCTCAGTGATAAAATGATCCGGGTAGCCGAAAACGGAATTAAAGAGTAGGCGAAAAACAACTGTTTATGAATCACACTATTTATTTTTTAGTGCTTGCAGTTTCATTAATTGCTATTATCCTGTTGCAGCTTCGTTATTCAATTATTTCTGACAGCAGTACTGCAAGTCTTAAGCCATACAGTTTTGCAAGGGTACAATTAGTATGGTGGACTTTCATTATCCTTTCGTCATTTGTTAGTATTGTTCTTGCATCAGGGCAAATACCAACATTTGATAATTCTACTTTGATCCTGTTGGGCATTGGTTCCCTCACAACTGCTTCTGCACGCATTATTGATATTTCTGATAAACAAAATCCTACATCTGTTGGTGTTGCCAGTGTAAACCAAAACAGTCAGGGATTTTTGTTAGATATACTTTCCGATAATAATGGTGTAAGCATCCACAGATTGCAGGCATTTGTATTTAATCTGGTATTCGGTGCATGGTTTATTTACAAGTGTTATAAAGCAATTCCCCATGCAACTACTGCTGCCAGCAGCGATACGATCAATAGTTTGATTCCCGTAATCACAAATAATAATCTTATTCTGTTAGGATTAAGTGCAGGCACTTATGTAGCATTAAAATCGGCAGAAAATAAATAATCATTAAAACCGGGAAGCCGAAAACGGTATCAAAGAGTAGGCAAAAAATATCCATCTATGAAACTTTCAATGATTGCTTATTTATGGTGTGTTATTATTGGAGCTTATATGCTCATGTTTACACCAAGTGGTGTTATTGTAGTTTGTATTGCCTGCGGCTCAACACTTACCAATATTCTGGCAGTAGTTTCTGTTGCCATTGGAGCTGTTGGCATCTACAATAGCATCAGCAGTAAGACCAATGTAAAAGGTTAATCCCTGAAACATTGTTTTTGAAAATTGAAATAAGCTTATTCGAAAAACAATAAGCCCCGGGAAGCCGAAAACGGGAATATAGAGTAGGCAAAAAATAAATTCTATGAAATTGAATTCAGGAAGCAAATTACTTGGATTAAGTTTCTTGTTATTTCTTTCCGGTTGTACAGTTTTATTGATTGGTGCATACGATGAAGTAACTGATCAGGGATTTCAGAAAGTTCAAACAAGTATCGCGGGTTTATTAGTTAAAATAAAAAACAATATAAACGATCCCGCCGAAGTTAATTATAACAAATTTAAACCCGCGTATGAAGATATTGAAGGGCAAATTGAAAGTTTAAAAATCCGTTGTAATTCTCTACCGAAATATAAACTTGTTATGGTTCATGCAAACGGACTTGATTCTACATTTCAAGCGTTGGAACGTTTTCATAAAATGGGATTTATGGAAAGTGATACAGCTTCGCTGAGAATAATAAAAAAAACTTTTGATGTAGAATTCAATGCAATCATTCAATTACAGAATGGATTGAAACGTGAAAAAAATACCAAACAATCAAATTAAAAAATCGAACTTAAAATTTATATCATGGCATTAGATATCAATACACTTATAAATCAAATGGTCGGTGCAGCTAAAGATAGTTTGGGTTCGAACTGGCCGGGGATAAAAGATGTAGCAACTTCTTCATTAACGACTATTGCGCAAAACCTGGTTGATATTGAAAAGATGAAAATCGTAGGAATCATCACACCCGAAAAAGCAGCGTTATTAATCAGCATGCAAAAGCAAGCTGCGAAAATGGCCATCGCAACCGAAGTAGGATTAGGGATATTAGCTGCAGAAGCCGCAATCAATGCAGCTTTGGATGTGGTGCGGACTGCAGTAAATACCGCCATTGGTTGGACGCTTTTATAAAATGTAAATGTATTCAGTACATAAAAAATCATCAATCAAAAAAAAATAACACATGCCTACATTTAATATTTTAGTAATTGATGGCGGTGGACTTCGCGGTATTATTCCCATCCGCATTTTAGAAAAAGTTGAAGAATTAACCGGAAAAAAAATTCAGGAAAGTTTTGATATGCTTGCAGGTACTTCTACCGGAGGATTGATTGCATCCTGCATGACTTTGCGAGATGAGCAAAACACAAACACCGCAAAATATAACCTGCAGCAAATAGCCGACATCTATATTACAAAAGGTAAAATTATTTTTCCTGTTAAATCAGGTATTGGAAAATTTATTCATAAAATAAGTAATTTATACTCACCGGCGTTTAGTCCGTCAGGTATCGATTCTGTTCTGAAACAATATATCACGAATCAAACAATAAAAGATGCGTTGCGCCCAATATTAATTTCTACATACGATTTAAATGGCAACCGTCCTGTTTTTTTTAAATCAAGTGAAGCTTTTACCGATGAAACTGCCAATGCAAAAATTTATGATGTATGTCGTGCAACATCTGCTGCCCCAACGTATTTACCGGCATATTCATTTTTATATAAAGGCAAAACACTTACGGGCATCGATGGTGGTGTGTATGTGAACAATGCTACGATGGCTGCCATTGCTGAGATTAGTAAGTATGGTAACAAAGGATATTATAAAAAAAGAGATGGCTCGGATGTAATGTTTGATGACATAAGGGTTTTATCGTTAGGAACGGGTAGTTACAACGGAACTATTACTGAAACTGAAGCAACGAGTTGGGGTGAGTTGCAATGGATACAGCAAATCACCGATATCATGATGAAAGGCGTTAATCAAACAACCGACTATGAAGGAAGTGAAATGCTTGATCCCGGAAATTATTTGCGCTTGAATATAAATATTGAAGAAGAAAAATATTCTGATATGTCGGATGCACGCGATGAAACAAGAAATTATCTGGAACAGGCTGTTAAAGATCAAATCACAAATAATACCGATAGTATAAAACTCCTGCAAACATTTTTAAACGGGATTTCGTAAATAAATAATTTGTATTATTATTTTTTATGATTGCAGTCATAGTCTATTTCTTGCGAAATGATATTTTTGATGTGCAGTAAACGATTTGGATTTTATGAAATGCTTAGTTTACTTTGCACCGATTTTATGCTGAAACAATTCGCTGTAATATTTCTTTTCGCTGCATTTGCAGTGCAAACCTTTAATAAGGCGATTGTTGTTTTTAATTATTATACCAATACGGCAGCCTTCGCTAAAAACTGCGAAAACAAAGCCCGGCCTATGTTGCATTGTAACGGTCGCTGCCAGATGATGAAAAAATTAAAGCAGGAAGAAAACAAAGACAAACAAAATCCCGAACGCAGAAACGAAAATAAAAACGAAGTTTTATACTGCTCAAAAAATAGTTTTTCTATCGAGCAATACAATATTATAACCATCATTACGTATCCCCGTTTTAATAATTCCAATACAAAAGAAATCTCTTCCGACTTCTTTCAGCCGCCACGGGCATAATTTTTTCATTTCATTTTTATCAAATTATTCTTTACTTAATTAATTTTTACAATGAAAAAATTCTTCATTGCTGCTATTTTATTATTGGCAGCATCAGGTAGTTATGCATGCAGTATTTGTGGATGTGGCGGCGGAAATTTGTATATGGGGTTGTTTCCCAATTTTAAAAAATCGTTTATAGGGGTACGATGGAATTATGCAGAATATAATACGCATCTGTTAAATGACCCAACTCAATTCAGTCATAATTTTTACAACACAACCGAAATATGGGGTGGCTTTAATATCGGGAATCGCTTTCAGGTATTGGCTTTTCTGCCCTATCATTATAATGTTCAGTTTGATGATGACAAAGGTCATGCATCAAAAAACGGAATGGGCGATATAACAGTTTTAGCTAATTATAAATTGTTTGATACTCGTTATTTAAAAAATCAAACCAATAAAACATCGCAGCAGGTTTGGATTGGTGGTGGTATAAAATTACCTACCGGTGCTTTTAATGTTGATGTACACGACAGTGCCACAACCCTCGCCGATATTAATTCGCAAATCGGCACAGGAAGTGTTGATCTTTTTTTAAATGCACGGCATACAATTCAGTTCAACAACTTCGGTATTAATACTTCGGTTAATTATAAAATAGGGTTGGCCAACAATCAGAATTATAAATACGGAAATAAATTATCGTTTAACAGTATTGCATCGTATCGTATCAGTAACAGGAATCTTATCATAACACCCAATGCGGGTTTGAGTTTCGAGAATATTGAAAGCAATCAGTTGAACGGGCAAAAAATTTATTTAAGCGACGGATTAAATTCAGGAACGTTTGCAACCGGCGGGCATGTGTTAAGTGCATTGGCAGGTGTAGAAGTAACAATAAAAGAAGTAACCATTGGCGCAAATATTCAGGCACCGTTAACACAGGATTTTGCAGCGGGACAAACTAAATTAAATGTTAGGGGAATGCTGCATATCAGTTTTGCATTGTAGTTTTGCTAATTAATTTTTATTTAAACTAAAATTATGAAATCAATAAAAATCTCAGCAATTGTTTTTTTTGCGGCGATACTTTTTGTTGCTTGTAACAACAATGATCAAAAAGAAAATGTTGCAGACAAAAAAGACAGCACAACCATGTCTTCTCCCAAGACAGATTCCGTAAAATATACAGCATTGATGGTTGAGAATGCGAAAGATCCAACCTGCGGAATGCCTGTTGGTGCCGGCATTGAAGACACTTTGCATTATAACAATAAGATCATCGGGTTTTGTTCCAAAGAATGCAAAGATGAGTTTGTAAAGAATGCACCGAAAAGTTTTGCTGCAGTTGAGTGGAAAAAATAAAACACCCAAATATGAAAAAGCATCTTTCAATGATGGCGATCGCATTTATTTTTATGATCGCATCTCATGCACAAACAAAAGCTCCCGAATGGAAAGAACAAAAGCAATTTTATGGATTGATCAGTTCCAGCTTCCATCCTGCAGAAGAAGGGAAATTTGATCCGTTAAAATCAAAAGCCGATAGTCTTACCATGGCCGCTAAACTTTGGCATGCATCTCCAATTCCTTCCAACTTTAAACCAAAAGAAACAAAAGAGAATCTTGAGATCCTGGTAAAAAAATGTGTGGTATTGCAGCAGGCGGTAAAAGAAAATAAACCGGATGCTGAGTTGAAAAAATTAATTACTGATGCTCACGATACTTTCCATAAAATAGTTGGAGAATGTAAAACTGAAGATTAATAAAAAGTCCCGCAACTGCGGGATTTTTTATTTTAAACAATAGAAATTATTTTAATAAGTCCTGCTCTGGCCAAATTAAAAATTAATGTTAAAGAGATAAAATAAAATCGGTGCATCTATTTTTTTAAAATAAATGGCAAGCTTTTGGTTATTCATGTGCGTAACGTAACAACCCAAAAAACACGCAACATGAAAATGAAATTCCTGATGGCATTACTTGCCACTTTTACATTAGTAATTATTTCACTTCAATCCTGTACAAAACAGGGCGATGCTTCATCAGAAGGATTGGGGAGCGCTTCCGAATCGGGCGAAAACGAGTCTGGTGGTGGTTCTTCTGGCAGCGGCAGTACAAGCAGCAGGAGCCATAACATGGGATTGAATTGCATGAACTGTCACTACGCAGGTGGTCCCGGCGAAGGTGTGTTCACTGTTGCAGGCACAGTTTACGATACTTCAAGAACGGTTACATATCCCGGTGCAACAGTAAAATTATATACAGGCCCCGGCGCAACAGGCACTTTAAAATATACATTAACTGCTGATGGAAGCGGAAATTTTCATACCACACAAGTTATAGATTTTGGTACCGGTTTGTATCCTGTTGTTCAGGGCAGCAAAAGCACATTTTATATGTCGATGAGCATTACTACAGGACAATGCAACGGTTGTCATGGCGTTACAACTAACCGGATCTTTACGCAGTAAAATTTTTATTGAACCGGCTGCAGAATATTAATGATCCTGCGGTTGCGTCGCACACTTATACAGTTGAAACTGTGGTCATCAAACCATTGATTAAAAAAAATGACCACGGCCCGAAAGTTCATAGCTTTCCGCTGTTGAAGTGTGCGACGCAACCGCAGCTTCATTCTTATTCGAAAGCTCAGTACAAAAATTTTTTTATTTTTCTTTCAGTAAAGCTTCTTTTGCTTTTTGCAGTTCAACTTTTGTTGCCGCTGAAACTTTTGGATAAGCAAGTTTTAATTTTTCGAACTGCTGATCGATGATGGAACAAATAATTACCCTGCAGTACCATTTGTCGTCGGCAGGAATTACAAACCATGGTGCAAAATCAGTACTGGTATGGCTTAGCGCATCTTCGTATGCTTTCTGATAATCGTTCCAGAAAACTCTTTCTTTCATATCGGCAACCGAAAATTTCCAATTTTTTTTCGGGTCATCCACTCTTTCAATAAACCTTCTTTTCTGTTCGTCTTTCGAAACATGCAAAAAGAATTTTAAGATAAGTGTACCGTTCTCTGCAATATTTTTTTCGAAATGTTTTATTTGATTGTAGCGTTGTTTCCAGAAATCTTTATCAATATCTTTTATGGTTTTAATGCCCGGTAATTTTTCGTTTAAAATAAATTGGGGATGCACTTTGGTGATCAAAACATTTTCGTAATGCGAACGGTTGAAGATGCCTATTTCGCCCCTTGCAGGTAATGCTGCATAATGTCGCCAAAAATAATCATGCGTTAATTCAACCGATGAAGGTGTTTTAAAACTATGCACTTTTACACCTGTCGGGTTCAAGCCTGTCATTAAATGTTTTATTGTGCCGTCTTTGCCTGCAGCATCCATTGCCTGTAAAACAATCAGTATGCTGTGTTTGCCTTCGGCATATAATTTATCCTGCAGGATACTCATTTCTGCAACTCCTTTTTGTAAGATCGCGTCGCCTGTTTTTTTATCGAAGCTTTTGTTTTTAATATTTGTTTTAAAATCTTTTAAAGAAATTTTTTTATAAGGCTTCACTTTAAATTCGTCGGGATTAATTAATATTTTGGAAGACATGGTATTGGTGTTTGAATGAATAAAAAAATGTATTCATGAATATACAACACTTCCCTGCAAACTGTGCGGCTGTGACTTTTTTTAACTAAACGAAAAAGAGAATTTATACAATCCAATTTAAAACGAGGGGCATTCGGCTTCTTTAATTTTACCGGCAAACGGATGAATATTTAAAACCAAATAAAATCCGCCATTAAAACTTTGTGTGCGTGTTTTAAAAGCTTTGTAAGCATCAAGGCTATGGAATCCAAATAACAGTGGTCCCATTTTTACAGCGCCGCCAATCCATAACTGTCCTTGTGCATTATATTGAATGGGTAAGTATGCACCCCAGAAACTTGTTTCCCATCTTGGTGTGATGGTCAGTAAATTAATTTCTCTTGTCTTTAATTTTTGTTGCGGCCGTGTAGAAAAAAAGTTTAGGCTTAACTCGCCGTTGATATAAAAATGATTACCCAGGTTTCTGTCAACACTAATAATCATACGTGTTGGGTTGGCAATGGTAAACTGAGATGATAATGAATCGAGGAATTGAAAAGTATTTGCCAGAGAATCTCTAAATCGTTTTAAAGAAGTGGCTGCGTTAACTTGATTGGCAATTCTGGTGTCGTTGGCATTTAGATTGGGCACCCTTGCCGAAAAAGAACCGTCAACAGGATTAAACTTGTTGGTGCCAATATCCATAATACTTACAGCAATTTTCCAGTCGTAATTTGTGGGCGACAAACTTGTTGCATTGTAATCGTCCTGATGCCTGAATAAATATTCAAATCCAATATTTAAATTGAAGGCGTGTAAAGTATTTTTTAAAAATGTTTTTACATTACTGGTAATGCTTTTCGAGGAATCAAATAAATCGTAGTTATTCGAATACTCAGCTGTAATGGCTCCTCCTGTAGGAATATAAGTTAACTGATTGTTGATGGTTTGTTCCGTATAACTCAACCGGTTAATATTCGCAGCTGCACCCGAAATACTGCGCATATATCCAACCGTAATGCCACCGGTTAATCTTGATGTTTCATTTTGTTTTATTACCTGCGAATAATTAAAATCGGCTTCCACCCAACCACTGTGTGTAACATAACCCTGTAAATAATCAACCGATTTATTGGTATTCAAAAAACTTTGATAAGTGCTGATGGTATCGGTATAATAAAACGGATAAGTTTTCAGATGGTTATATGTTCTTCCTCTCAATGCAAATGCAAATGCTTTGTCTTTTCCTATATTAAACCGTACATTAAAAAAATTAATATCAAAATTGGTATGCAGGTAACGCGGTCTCGTGCCATTGGTAAACTGTGCATCGGCGCTATCGTATTTTATCAGCGAAGTTTTATTTACAATAAATAAACTGTTGCTGAATGTAAGTTGAGTTGCCAATACATTAATATCCCATTTATAAGCCGAATTAACTGTAGATGCAGGGTTATTATACATAGATGTAACACCCGCAAATGGCGAGCCGTTCATTGCATGGTAACTTTGCGCAGTTACAATACAAGACGAAAAAAATAAAATCAGGAATAAGGGGGGCTTTAGCAAAAAATTCTTCATCAGGTTTTATGATAGCCAAATGTAAGAAACAGTTTATTCCGATTTGCTCTTTTCTGAAACTATCATCAGAAAAAAAGGATCTTTTAACAGGTATAAATAATTGATAATATTTCTTTTGTTACCGGCAAAAGTTTTTCAATGCGACTTCGGTTGCGTCGCACACTTGTACTGCAGAATCATTATCATCAATGATCATAGCAACAAATCAAAATCCATCAATAAAAAAATTATAATTTTTCGCCGTGCTGGCTCCAGTCCAAACCATCTCTTTCTTCTTCGGCTGTAACACGCAATGGGCTTATCCAATCGGTTATACGTAATAAAATATATGAACCGCCAAAAGCAAAAATGGAAACACCAATTACTGCAATCAGATGAACAATAAATAATTTTGTTTCGCCAAAGATCAAACCATTATTAACAACCGCTGAGTTAATGCTTTTGTGAGCAAATACTGCAGTTAAAAGCATCCCAGAAATACCACCTACACCGTGGCAGGGAAATACATCCAATGTATCATCTAATGAAGTTTTTGTTCTCCATTCAACCATTAAATTACTTACGATGGCACTTACAATTCCAACAGTTAATGCATGCGGGATACTGATAAATCCTGCTGCCGGTGTAATGGCAACTAATCCTACAACTGCGCCGATACAAGTTCCCATTGCACTTGGTTTACGACCGCGTATCGCATCAAAAATAACCCATGCAAATGCAGCAGAAGCAGATGCACTGGTTGTTGTAGCTAATGCTGTTGCGGCTAAAGTGTTGGCACCTAAGGCCGATCCTGCATTAAATCCTAACCAGCCAAACCATAATAAACCTGTACCCAGCATTACATAAGTTATTCTGGCTGGATTGTGATTTGTTTCGTTTCTTCCTTTTAAATAAATCGCACTGGCCAATGCAGCCCAACCCGCACTCATGTGTACAACTGTTCCACCTGCAAAATCTAATACGCCAAATCTCGATAAGATTCCGTCCGGATGCCATGTTGCATGTGCTAACGGAGAATAGATGAACAGGCTGAACAAAACAATGAATAAAATATAAGAAGTGAATTTTATTCTTTCAGCAAAAGCACCTGTAATTAAAGCAGGCGTGATGATGGCAAATTTGAGTTGATAAAATGCAAACAAAACAACGGGAATGGTTGAAGCTAATTTTATTGTTCCATCGGCCGATGTGATAGGTCCACCTTCAATAACTCCCCTCATCATAAAAAATGTTGACGGATCGCCGATGATTCCTCCGATTGATTTTCCAAATGCCAGACTAAAACCAACCACTACCCACAAAACACTGATGATTGACATGCAAATGAAACTTTGTAGCATGGTTGATAATACATTTTTTTTGCTAACCATACCGCCATAAAAAAAGGCAAGTCCCGGTGTCATAATTAAAACTAATCCGGTAGCGCACAGCATCCAAGCTATATCTGCTCCGTTTAAATCGGGATTGGGTTTAACAGGTTTAGGCAGGCTTGGAAAGAAAATGCTCAATACAATAATCGCTAATAAGATTAAAAAAGGGATCATTGCTAATCTGCGGGTCATCGACATAAACAAACAAAGGTTAATTCGTTATTTTTAATTGATATTTTGCAAATATTGGAGCTTTTATTTGAATTTCAATAACATATTTTATTTAATTATTTGAAATTATTCCGATTTTTAGGTTGTAAATTAAAAAATCCCCATGTTCAGGGGATTTTTTGACTAATTTTTTTGCGATTATTTTCTTCGGGGATAAATTTCTAAAGCTTTTTCCAGACAGTCCATGGATTTATTAATATCGTCTTTATTCAAAACGTAGGCAATCCTTACTTCCTGTTTACCCAATCCTTCGGTACCATAAAAGCCGGTTGCAGGCGCAAGCATTACTGTTTGGTTATTGTAATTAAAATCTTCGAGCAACCATTGGCAAAAAACATCTGCATCATCAATGGGCAATTTTGCCATGGCATAAAAAGCTCCACCCGGATTTGGACAAAACACACCATTCATTGCATTCAATCTTTTTACAATAAGATCTCTGCGTGATTTATATTCTGCTTTTGTTGTATCAAAATAATTTGCAGGAAGGTCAATGGCAGCTTCGCCTGCGATTTGTGCAAAAGATGGCGGACTTAATCTGGCCTGAGCAAATTTCATCACAGTATCCAAAAGATTTTTGTTTTTTGTAACAAATGCGCCGATCCTTCCGCCACATGCACTGTATCTTTTACTGATGGTATCCATTATTACAACATGCTCATCAACTCCCGTCAGATGCATGGCACTTATTTGTTTTCCTTCATAACAAAATTCGCGGTAAGCTTCATCAGAAAATAAATACAGATTATGTTTGATCACAATTTCTTTCAGCGCTAACATTTCTGCTTCGGTATATAAATAACCTGTGGGGTTATTGGGATTGCAGATTACAATGGCTTTTGTTTTAGAAGTGATTTTCTTTTCAAACTCTTCCATCAGTGGTAAAGCAAAACCATTTTCAATGCTTGATGTTACAGGAACAACATTTACGCCGGCAGCAACTGCAAAACCATTATAGTTAGCATAAAAAGGTTCGGGAATGATTACTTCATCACCAGGGTCTAAGCAAGCCATGAAACCAAATAATATTGCTTCGCTTCCGCCCGTTGTAACGATGATTTGATTATAATTAATATCGATGCCAACACTTTTATAATAACTGACCAACTTTTTCCGATAGCTCTCGTTACCCGCACTGTGACTGTATTCCAGCACTTTGAAGTTGCTGTTTCGAACGGCATCCAAAACAAGTTTTGGTGTTTCAATATCGGGCTGACCAATATTAAGATGATAAACTTTTATTCCTTTTTGTTTTGCTGCTTCTGCATATGGAACCAGCTTACGGATGGGGGATGCGGGCATCAGATGTCCGCGTTTACTTATTTCTAGCATGGCATAAAGGTAAATGCCTCATCACACAAAACAAAAACGCTGTTAATTAATAACAGCGTTTTTTTATTTTTTTTATTAAAACTAATTTTTGGGTAATAAAACCTCGCCCTCGATGCTCAATATTTCAGGCTCGTCTATATTGGCAAATTTTACAGTTACATTTTTTTTGAAAACGCCCGATAGGGCTGCATTATAAGTAACTTTAATTTTTCCTTCTTTTCCTTTGGCAATAGGTTGTTTGGGATATTCGGGAGTGGTACAGCCACATTCGGCAGTTGCAATTTCTACTACCAATGGTTTTGATCCGCTGTTTACAAAAGAAAAACTGTAACTAACCGGGGTTCCTTTTTTTATCTTACCGAAATTATGTTTTTTGCTGTTGAACTTTACAGCATCCTGTGCAAATGTTGCAACCGATGCAAATAAAAATAATAGCAGAAATATTTTCTTCATCTGATTAATAATTTAAAATTGTTTTACTTTTTGGGTACTTGTGCTTGTTGAAGCCGGAGTGGGGGGCGGAGTTGTGAAAGTTTCGCCTTTAAAAGTTACTACTTTGCTGTAACCACCGCTTAAATATAAAGTTGCAAACTTGCTGAATGCCCCCATGGTATTACCGTTAAACCCTAAAGTAAGTTTAATGGTTTGTCCGGGGCCGAATCTTTTTCCTTTTTCGTATTCGGGGGTGGTGCAACCGCAACCCACCTGAACATTATCTAATGATGCAGAATCCATCCCGATATTTTTTATGGAAAGATCATATTTAACGGGCTTTCCAAAGGGGATCTTTCCAAAATTATATTCACTGTTGCTAAACTGAAAAACACTGTTGATGTCTTTTGCAGGCGATGTTTGTGCTTTTAGGTTATTCAACATAAACAATGAGACCGCAATAAAAAAGATTCTTTTCATACTTCATTAAATTTTAGAGTTAGGTAAAATTATAGAATAATATTTACCCGTTATTTTGCAATTTGGTAAAATAATGTAAAGTTTAATGTAAAATATGAGGATATTTTTTGCTAAACTTACTTTTTGGAAACTGAATGCTTTTAGTAATTTCACAGATACCTTAACAAATATTTTTGCAGGATGGAACAAACAATTACCTTGGCATATAAAGACGATATGCTCTCTTACGAAGGATTCAGATCACAGGTGCTCGACGATTACCGTGTAGCAATGGTAAGCCGCGAAGCAAGTTTGATTGGCCGCCGCGAAGTATTAACGGGTAAGGCCAAGTTTGGCATTTTTGGCGATGGCAAAGAAATAGCTCAAATTGCGGCAGCTAAATTTTTTAAGTCGGGCGATTTCAGGGCAGGCTATTACCGCGATCAGACTTTTATGTTTGCTGCCGGATTAGCAAGTGTTGAACAATTTTTCTCGCAATTATTTGCCGATCCCGATCTCATGAACGATCCTTTCAGTGCCGGCCGTCAAATGGTTTCGCACTTTGCAACAAAACAGGTTGATGAAAACGGTAATTGGTTAGATCTGGCCAACCGGAAAAATATTTCTTCCGATATGGCCCCAACAGCATCACAGATGCCGAGGGCATTGGGTTTGGCATTCGCTTCAAAATGTTTCAGAAACACACCCGAATTACAATCATTCGATTCGTTAAGTCATCATGGCAATGAAATTTGTTTTTGTTCTATAGGCGATGCGGCCACAAGCGAAGGGCATTTTTGGGAAACCATTAATGCAGCCGGTGTTCTGCAGGTTCCATTAGCAGTTTTTGTTTGGGATGATGGCTATGGAATTTCGGTTCCTACAACTTATCAAACAACAAAAGGGTCAATTTCGGCTGCATTGGAAGGCATGCAAAAAAATGGCAGTTCAAATGGTATCAATATTTATAAAGTAAAGGCATGGGATTATGCCGGAATGTGTGAAGTGTTCGAGTCGGGCTTGCAAAAAATGCGTGAAACACATACGCCTGCCTTATTTCATGTGGAAGAAATGACACAGCCACAAGGTCATTCAACCAGCGGAAGCCACGAAAGATACAAAGATCCCAAACGTTTGGAATGGGAACGCGAATGGGATTGTATTAAAAAATTCAGGGAATGGATCGTAGCAAATAATATTGCCACACATGAAGAATTAAATACAATCGATTATGAAGCGAAAGATTATGTGAGAGATGCAAAAGCAAAAGCCTGGGAGAAATTTTTAGCACCCATCAAAGAACAGGTTGCTGTTACAGTTGAATTGATCAAGTCGATTGTGGTGAGTGATATGGATACTTACAATTACATTCAGCAATTAGCAACCGAATTACAAAATAATGTTGAACCGTTGCGGCGAGATGTGATGCGTACTTTATCGTTAACAATGGAAGCTGCGCCTTATTCGCCATCCATTCCCGAAATACAATCTTTCTACGATAAATTATTACAGGAAAATAAAAATTTATACGATTCTCATTTGTATAATGAGGGACCGAAAAGTGCCATGAATGTGGAAGTGATAAAACCTTTGGTTCAATTTGATGCACCATCTATAAACGGTTACGAAGTATTGAATAAATATTTTGATTCACTGTTTCAGCACAATCCGCTGGTGTTTGCATTTGGAGAAGATGTTGGACAAATCGGTGATGTGAACCAGGGTTTCGCAGGATTACAAATAAAACATAGCACCGATAGAATTTTTGATACCGGTATCCGTGAGTTAACCATCATGGGACAAGCCATCGGCATGGCTTTGCGCGGATTGAGACCTATTGCCGAAATTCAATACTTAGATTATTTATTGTATGGTTTGCAGCCTTTGAGCGATGATGCAGCTACCACACATTTCCGTACAAAAGGACAACAAAGTTGCCCGATCATTATTCGTACACGCGGTCACCGCCTCGAAGGTATCTGGCATAGCGGCAGCCCGATGGGAATGATCATTAATGCCCTGCGTGGTATGTATGTTTGTGTGCCACGCAATATGGTGCAGGCTGTTGGTATGTACAATACTTTATTAAAAAGCAATGATCCTGCATTGGTGATTGAATGTTTGAATGGTTATCGATTAAAAGAAAAATTACCTGCTAATTTATTGGAGTTTAATGTGCCGCTTGGTATTCCTGAAATTATAAAAGAGGGTAATGATATTACTGTTGTATCGTACGGGTCAACATTGCGTATAATTCAGGACGCAGCCGAACGGTTGGAACGTTATAATATCAGTTGCGAAATTGTAGATGTACAAACTCTTTTGCCATTTGATATTCATCATATCATTCTCGAATCATTAAAGAAAACAAACCGGATTGTTTTTATTGATGAAGATGTTCCGGGTGGCGCATCGGCTTATATGTTTAATAAAGTGATGGAAGAACAGGGTGGTTATCAATGGTTGGATGTTGCGGCCAGAACCATTACCGGTAAGGATCACAGGCCTTCGTACGGAAGCGATGGCGATTATTTCAGCAAGCCAAATGCCGAGGAAATCTTCAATACCATCAAACAAATGATGAACGAATAATTAAAATGTATTGATATTTTTCTGATAACGTTATAAAAAAAGAGTACTTCTTTTCTGAAAGGAAGTACTCTTTTTTATGAGATAAAAATTAAACCATTATTTCTTCCATAATTTTTCCATCGACTCTAAAGTTTTTCCTTTTGTTTCGGGAACAAACTTCCACATGAAGATGGCAGAAATTACACTCATGATTCCATAAATCCAGTAAGCAAAACCATGATTGAATTTTTCTGTGAGCCAAACATTATCATTCAACATAGGGAATGTCAACGAAACGATCCAGTTGGCAATCCACTGTGCTGCTACTGCAATCGACAATGCACCGCGAATACTGTTAGGGAAAATTTCGGCCAATAAAACCCAGCATACTGGTCCCCAGCTCATGGCGAATGCTGCTGTGTAAGTCAACATAAAAATTAATGCTGCAATGCCAACGTGATTGGAATAAAATGTAAATCCTAATGCAAGCATACTGATTGCCATACCGATAGAACCAATGATCATTAAAGGTTTTCTGCCAAACTTATCAACGGTCATTATTGCAACAACAGTAAATAATAAATTTACAGAACCAACAATTATTGTTTGTAATAATGACGAATCGGTTGATGCGCCCATGTTTCGGAAAATATTTCCTGCATAATATAACACTACATTTATTCCAACGAATTGCTGAAACACCGATAACATTATTCCAACAAAAATGATCAGAAAACCGTACGACATCCATGGGGCATTATTTTCATGTAATGTCCCTTTTATTTCTTCTAAAATGTTTGGGGCTGTTTCTTTTCCTGCAATTTTTTGTAACACGCTCAGTGCCTTTTCATCTTTACCCTGAATGGCCAGATAACGTGGTGTTTCAGGAACAAAAAATAATAATATTAAAAAGATACCGGCCGGGATAGCACCGGAAAAAAACATCCATCTCCATCCTTCGGTAATTAACCATTCTTCATTTCCCTGTTTGGCAATAAAATAATTTACAAAATAAATAACCAGCATTCCGAAGATGATGGCAAACTGATTGAATGAAACTAATTTGCCGCGAATATTTGCAGGTGCAATTTCTGCAATATACATAGGTGAGATCATAGATGCAATGCCAACGCCAATGCCGCCAATGATGCGATAAATTACAAATGAATACACGTCTAATGTTCCGAAAAAATTAAATGCTTCCGGTTTCCATGCACCAACTGCCGATAAAAAAAATGCAATGGCCGCAATGATCAATCCGTTTTTTCGACCTAATGATTTTGAAATAAAACCTGATAAAGAACCGCCGATAACACAACCAATCAATGCGCTTGAAATAACAAAACCTTTCACTGCATCAGCAGTATCTTTAATTGCAGAAGCTTCTGCCGACAAGGGGTTGCTTAAAAATGAATATGCCCAAAGGCCAGTTGCTGCTAAGATCACAGCACTTGCAATAAACCCTTTTTTCTTTCCTAATAATTTAAAAATTTGCCCGCAAATAATAACGAATACAACAAACAAAACAATAACCAATGTTATCTTGTATTGACTGATCACTTTAGCAATGTCTTGAACGTATTTATTTTTTTCAGGGTCACCAATGTAGAATCCAACTAAAGATTTTTCAGCACCATTAACAACAGCTGTATCATAACCAAACAATAAGCCGCCGAGTGTTGCAACTAAAGTTAACATCATTGTATAAAGAGAATTTCCTTTTTTGTACAATGAATCTGCCGATTGGGAAGAAGTATTTATAAATGCCATTGTAAATTTTTAAAGTGATTAAAAAAAATAAGGGATACATTTTACTGTATCCCGAATCATTAACACTAAATGAACCGATTTATAATATTTTCTAAAAATTCTTGTTTGCCACTTGTAACTTTTGGTTCGCCGTTTTGCACAGCAAAATTTCTTAAATCTTCCAACGATAATTTGCCTTCTTCATATTCTTTGCCTTTGCCGTTATCGAATGAGGTATAACGATCCGAACGGATTTTTTTGTACTCTGATTTTTGTAAAATATTGTCTGCAACGATCAATGCCCTTGCAAAAGTATCTATACCTCCAATGTGTGCATGGAACAGATCAGCAACATCGGTGGAATTCCTTCTTCTCTTTGCATCGAAGTTTATGCCACCACCTTTAAAGCCACCTGCTTCTATAATGATCAGCATAGCTTCAACTAATTCATTGATATTATTCGGGAACTGATCGGTATCCCATCCATTCTGGTAATCGCCCCTGTTGGCATCCATCGATCCTAACAAACCTGCATCAACAGCAACCTGCAATTCATGCTGGAATGTATGCCCTGCAAGGGTTGCGTGGTTTACTTCAATATTTAATTTAAAATCGTTCAGCAAATCGTACTGACGTAAAAAGCCAATCACTGTTTCACAATCATAATCGTATTGATGCTTTGTTGGTTCGCACGGTTTTGGTTCTATGAAGAATGTTCCTTTAAAACCATTTTTTCTTGCATAATCTTTTGCAGTGTGTAAAAATTTTGCAAGATGTTCTTTTTCGCGTTTCATGTTTGTGTTCAGCAAAGTCATGTAACCTTCACGTCCGCCCCAGAAAACATAATTCTCGCCATTCAATGCAATGGTTGCATCCAATGCTGCTTTAACCTGTGCAGCAGCATGTGTGAGTACATGGAAATCGGGATTGGTAGAAGCGCCGTTCATGTATCTTCTGTTGCTGAAAACATTGGCTGTGCCCCATAATAATTTTACACCGCTTGCATTTTGTTTTTGTTTTAAATAAGCAGTTAATGTTTGTAAACGTTTATCATTTTCATTAACATCATTTGTATATTCAACAACATCCACATCATGAAAACAATAATAAGGCAAACCTAATTTTGTGATGAATTCAAATGCAGCATCTGCTTTATCTTTTGCTCTTTCAATGGCATCTGATTTTTCATTCCAAGGATAAATTTGTGTGGGTTCGCCAAAAGGATCGCCACCATTACCTACAAACGAATGCCAGTAAGCCACTGCAAAGCGCAACCACTCTTTCATTGGTTTTCCTGCCACCACTTTATTTTCGTCATACCAACGAAATGCAAGCGGGTTGTTGCTTTCAACGCCTTCGAAATTAATTTTACCAATTCCCTTAAAGAATTCTTTTTCACCTGTTACTATTGACATATTTTTTTATTTTTTAGTTATGATTGAATTTGTTTTTCTAATAATTGTTTCCACTGATGATACAATTCATCATATTGTTTTTGATTGGTTGGTTCGATTGTTTGAATTGATTTGAATTGATGAAACGCTTCTTTTTCATTCGAAAATATTTTGGCGCCGATGCCTGCACCGATGGCAGTACCAACACTTCCGTCGCAATTAAATAATTCAACCGGGACATTTGTTGCATTAACGAATGCATCAATAAATACATCGCTCAAAAACATATTTGCTTTCCCGGCACGAATGATTTTTGGATCCATTTTATTTTCGCGCATGATATCCAGTCCATACCTGAATGCAAAAGCTATTCCTTCCTGCGATGCCCTGAAAATATGAGCTGCACCATGTATATTTAAATCGATTTGCTTGATATGCGCACCAACTATTTTATTGTTCAGCATTCTTTCGGCACCGTTGCCAAAAGGAAGAATATTTAATCCATCGCTCCCTACATTAATTTGTTTGGCAGCATCATTCATTTGCTGGTAAGAAAGATTAATACCGCAAATATTTTTTACCCATCTGTTTAAAATACCAGTTCCGTTAATACATAATAATACACCAATCCTGTTTTGATTGTTGGTATGGTTTACATGTGCAAAACTATTTACACGCGATTGTTTATCGTAAGTCAACTGGTCGCTCACGCCGTAAATAACACCCGAAGTGCCCGCCGTTGCTGCTACTTCGCCAGGTTGCAATACATTCAGAGATAAAGCATTGTTGGGCTGATCGCCTGCTTTGTATGTAACCGGGATATTTGTGTTTAATGATAATGTATCAGCAATATTTTTTTTCAGTAAGCCATGCGTTGAAAAAACTTCACGAATAGTTGGAAAGGAATTTTTATTGAACCCGTAGTAATTTAAAACGTCCCTAGACAGTTCTTTATTTTTAAAATCCCAAAAAATCCCTTCTGATAGTGAAGAGATATTTGTTGTGGTTTCGCCGGTAAGTTTCATCGAAATAAAATCGCCGGGCAATAAAACTTTATCGATCTTCTGATACAATTCGGGTTCATTATCTTTTACCCACTTTAATTTAGATGCTGTAAAATTTCCGGGGGAATTTAGCAAATGCGATAAACATTTTTCTTCACCAATTTCTTTAAATGCTTTATCGCCAATCTCAACCGAACGGCTATCGCACCAAATAATACTATCGCGTAAAACATTTTGGTTTTTATCGATCAAAACCAATCCGTGCATTTGATACGAAATGCCAATTGCAGCAATATCTTTAGGGTTATATTTTTTTGTTGAATGAACTTTTAATATAGCTTCCTGCGCATGTAACCACCACATTTCGGGCGATTGTTCGGCCCAGCCCTGTTGGTGAGATATAATTTCAGATTCAGTTTCGGGATATTGAGATGAAGCAATACATTGTTGAGTGGAAGCATCAACTACCGATACTTTTACAGAGGATGTTCCTATATCTAATCCTAATAATAACATAAGGCAATAATCGTATTAAGAATGTCAAAAGTAAATTTGTTATCTCCTTAAATCAACTGCTATGTTGGTAATAAAATATGCTATCTTATCAATATTTTGTACTTTCATACTTACAATTTGATAAAATAAAGGTTTTATACATGTACACACTGATCCAAAAAATTCATGTAGAAGATTATCATTCGTTTGCGTGCCGTACTTACCGTACACCTGATTTTGAAACAAACTGGCATAAACATGAAGAATGTGAGTTGATAATTATTACGGAAGGACACGGCACTGCATTGATCGGAGATTATATAGGCAATTATAATATTGGTGATGTTTTTTTTATGGCAAGTAACCTTCCTCACTGGTTCAGGAAGTCGCATCATAAGATGACCGGAAGCGCCATTGTAGCCCAGTTCAGAAAAGATTTTTGGGGAGATAGTTTTTTGCAATTACCCGAGATGAAAGAAATAAACCAACTGCTTAACAAAGATGATATCGGGATCAAAATTAAACCGAAAGCTCAAAAAACAATTGCTGTTCTCTTAAAGGAATTAGAATCGGAAAAGGGTATCGAAAGAATATATAAACTAATGCTTTGTCTGCAAAAGATAAGCAAACCATCGGTATATAATATTATTACAGATGGATTTTCTTACACTTCGAGTTCGGAAGAAAATTCTACTATCAAAAAAATATTTGATTACAGTTTAAAAAATTATTTAAAGAAAATAACACTGAAAGAAGTTGCCAACATTGCAGATATGAGTATTCCGACTTTCTGCCGCTTCTTTAAAAAGAATATTAAAAAAAGTTATTTCGATTTCTTGAAAGAATTGCGGATCGGGCATGCTTGCAAACTTTTAAAAACAACCGATAAACCGATCCTTGAAATTTCTTACGAGAGCGGTTATAACAGTTGGGCCCACTTTAGTAAACAATTTAACAGCGTAAAAAAATGTACACCATCGGTTTACAGGAACCAATTTATCAGATTACAAAACTAAAATTTACGGTTGTAATTGCTGCCATGAAACCGGGACGTACAAGGGTGCGACGCAACAGCAGTACAGCTTTGTGCAAATGCCGGTAACAAAAAACCATTGTGCTTATGCAACACAATGGTCTTTATTGATACAAAATTATTTTATTGGATTGTTGTGATCAATTCATCATTCCTGTTCCAGCCGCTTAATTTTAATTGTAATTTTTTATTGGCAATTGTTGCTTTGGGATAAGTTGCATCGAGCGTAATGGTTTCGCCGGGTGCGAGTGTAAAATAATTGCCGCTCCAGAATCCGGGGAATATTTCATCGTTACCTTCGGTTAATTTAGGATGCACAAAAAATGCCATTTGTTTTGTTGTGTTTGTAAATTGAATGGTCCATTTGGTTTTACTGTTATCTTTTTCTTTTGCAATAATTTTTGCATCTAATTTTGCCGCAGCAATATTTTTTAATGCCTGGTATTGATGGTCTTTTGCAAACCAATACACATTATGCGAAACCAATTTTCCGGTTGCATTTTTTAAATTCAATACAACAAAACTCAGGCCGTTATATTTTGAAAGAATTGTGTTTAATGAAATTGCTTTCTTCACATCCGATCCGCCAATATTTAATTTTGTTTTTTTCGCAAATAATTGTTTGCCGTTTACATCGTACACCGCAGCATCAACCGATAAATTATTTTCTGCACGATAAGTTCTGTTTATCACTGCAACAACCGAGTCGTCTAAATTTAATTGCACGTGCAATTTTTCATTGGCCGATTGCATGAAATAATATCCGGCATTGGGTGCCAGATAGTAATCGAATATTTGCCAGATAACACTTGGAAAAGCAGGATTTAATTTCCACAGTAATACACCACCGTTATCGTTTAATTTATGGGCTGCGGCTTCAAATATTCCGCGATAACCATCGGCATTCATGATCTGCATTTTGTCGGAAAAATCTTTCAGGTCTGTTGGTGCACCTAATCTTTTTATCATTTCGTAATAGTACAAATCGTAATGGCCATTGCCACTACAGGCATCATGATAACCCCATGAATTATTGAACGGATAAGGTAATGTTGTATCGTGTTTCAGATCAACTATATTTTTATTTAAAGTTTCGTAAGGGCCTTGTGATGGAATACCTGTTTCATCTTTAAATAACCAATCTTTTCCTTCATTGATTTTTGTATAATAAAAATTAGGGTCTTCCCATTTATACGAACCACCACTGTAAACGCCGCCGGGTTGATCATCGGGCCATGACATGTTCCAACCCTTTGGTAAATGTGCAAAGCCTGATGAACACGGAATGAAAGGCCTTGTGCCGTCAATCAATGCAACATTATCTCTCATGGCATCATACAATTCTTTGCGGGCATGACCTTCATTGCCACCGGTCCAAACCAATAATGAAGGATGGTTACGCAAACGATAAATAGTGCTGATGGTATTATTGATATACACATTGCTTTGATAAGGGAAATCTGCAGAGCCTTTAAATTCTCCATGTGTATCACCAGTTATCCAAAAATCTTCCCACACCAATAATCCTAACCTGTCGGTTGTTTCAAAGAATGCATCAGGCGGGGCAACGCCGCCGCCCCAAATTCGTATCAAATTTGTATTTGCATTTTTGCACAACAATAATTCCTGTGCAAAACGCAACGAATCTTCCTGCAACATCATATCCGGAACCCATGCGCCGCCAACCAAATGAATACGTTTCCCGTTCACATAAAAATCTCTTTTGCTCCATCCGTTAACTGTTGAATATTTTGAATCAACTGTTCTTATGCCAAATACAAAACTTGTATCATCAGAAATTTCATTGTCCGAAAAATATTGTAAACGTATTTTATATAAATCGGCATTGCCATAACCGTTCGGCCACCAAACATGTGGGTGCTGAATAATTAATTGTTTGAATTGACTGGATGAAAGTTCTAATTTTTTTTGTTCACCGGCATTTACGGAAATATTTTGAGTGATGCTGAAACTATTACCTGTAAAGGTTTCCGGCGAAATGGTTATTTGTAATTTTCCCTGTTTATTTTGTTTGCCGTAATTGGCCAATGTTAATTGAATATTTAGCTTAGCTGCATTTGTATCATTGCCCGAAACAAATGTTGTAGTGATTTTTGGTTGCTGAACCACCACATTTCCCGATGTTCTTACATATACAGGTTGCCAAATTCCCATATTTCGGTCTCTTATTTCGGGCATCCAATCCCAACCAACAGAACAAAGCATGGTAACGTTTTTTCCAATGTCGCCGGTTGGTCCGCCGTTCTCATAAAAATCGCCTAATGCATTCAATTGCGGATGTGCAGGTAATCCGGGAAAATCGAGCGGATAGATTTTTACTGCTAAGAAATTTTCTTCCCCTGCTTTAATGGCGTTGCTTACATTCAAATTAAATTCAGCAAACATGCCAACCAGCTGAGATGAATCGGCAATTAATTTTCCATTCAGCCAAACATCGGCCCTGTAATTAATTCCTTTAAAAATGAGTTGAAATAATTTGCCTTTATCGTTTACTGGAATTTTAAAACTTGTTTTATACCAATAAGCTTTTTTCCATGGATTAGGAACATTTGGGATATGCGAATATTGTGCTAAATGATATTGATTATTGAAACTGTCAGATGCATCCGGTATCAACATATTATTCAATCCATCATAAGGGTTTGGATAAATTTTATTAGCAACCAATCCTGTTAAAACCGTTGATGGAACTGCAACAGGTAGCCATTTTTCTTTTGATTGATAATTAGCAGTTGATAATTCTGCACCATTATTTTTTACAATTTCTGATGATTGTAAAAAAAACTGTTTGAGTTGAACTTGTTTAACCGACTGGGCATTTATTATAATCGGGAACAAAAAAACGAGTAACAAACTTTTTAATGAGATGTATTTCATCGTATATTTTTATTTGAATGAGAAACTTTTTTATTCCTTCCAAAAGAAACCTGCTTTTTGATTTCCGATCATAATTTCAAAATCGCCCGGCTCGGTAACTGTTTTTAATTGTGCATTTACAAAAGCAAGATCATTTTTATCAATAATAAAATTCACCACTTTGGTTTCGCCTGCTTTTAATTCTATTTTTTTAAATGCCCGTAGTCTTTTGTTGCAAGGAGAAATACTTGCATACAAATCTCTGCTGTATAATTCAACGGTATGTTTACCATCAACTTTTCCGGTATTAGAAACACTGATGCTCACAGACAATTTTTGATTCCCTTTTAATGTATCTGTGCTCAAATGCAAGTTGCTGTAATTAAAAGTTGTGTAGCTTAATCCGAAACCAAAAGCAAACAAAGGATCGTATCCATTCCACAAAACATCGTCGTTAAAAACTTCTCTTTTTGATTCTGTATTTTTATAATCGTACATCACCATTTCTCCCATACTTTTTGGATAACTGAAAGGCAAAATGCCATTAGGGTTATAATCGCCAAAAAGCACATCAGCAGTGGCTTCTGCAGTTTTTCTTCCGCTCCAGAATGGTAATATGATTGCATCGAAGCCCGGTTCGATATTAGTAATAAATCTTGGTCTTCCTTCAACTAAAAGTAACACCACTTTTTTGCCGGTAGCAAAAGCGGCTTTAGCTAAATTTACCTGTTCTTCAGGCAATGCCAGATCTCTGATGTTACCGGGACTTTCGGCATAAGCATTTTCGCCAAGGCACAAAACAATTATATCGGCTTTATCGGCATTTGCTTTTAATTTATCTATATCATAATTTTCTTTTGCATCAAAACCTCTGACACCAATGGCAATAACATTATCGGCACCAACTTTATCGGCTAAGGCTTGTTCAATGGTTTTACTTTCTTTTGGATACCATTCTTCCTGATTGCCCTGCCAGGTGTAACTCCAGCTTCCGTTTAATGGAGCAATACTTTGCGATGTGGGGCCCATCACTAATATTTTTTCATTTTTTGAAAGAGGTAAAATATTATTTTTATTTTTTACCAAAGTAATTGCTTCATGCGCAGCATTTAAAGCAAGAGCTTGATATTCGGGCTTGCCAAAATTTGCTTTTGCATTTTCTTCGGTATAAGCATTATCAAATAAACCTAACTTGAATTTTAATTTTAAAATTCTTTTTACAGCATCATTAATCCTGTCGATAGAAACTTCTTTCTTTTCTACGGCTTCTTTCAACAAATCGAAAAAAGAATAATCGCCCGGAACCATACTCATATCAATACCTGCATTAATTGCCATCACCACAGCTGCACGCGGTGTTGCTGCAACTTTATGAATGGTATGCAGGCGAATAATATCTTCCCAATCGGTAACTATCAATCCTTCAAAACCTAATTCTTTTCTTAATACATCAGTCAATAAATATTTACTGGCGTGAACCGGAGTGCCATTGATGTCGCTTGAATTAATCATGATGGAAGACGAACCTGCTTTTACAGCAGCCCTGAATTGCGGTAAATAATATTCTCTCATTTCTATTTCGGGCATGTAAATAGGCGTTCTGTCTTTTCCTGTACGCGATGCAGAATAACCCAAATAATGTTTCATGCAACTGGCAACAGCAGTAGGATTTTTTAATCCATCTTCTTCATATCCCTGTATTGCAGCTACGCCTAAAGTTTTTCCGATATAAACATCTTCGCCATAAGTTTCAGGGAAACGCGACCATAAAGGTTGTCGCCCCAAATCCAATACCGGTGCGAAGTTCCAGCGAACGCCCGATGCACGTAATTCTTTTGCACAAACTTTTGCAGCAGCTTTTACCAACTCGGGATTACGTGTTGCAGCCATGGCTAAATTGTGCGGAAATAAAGTTGAATTGAGTGTATAGGTTTGACCATGAATGGCATCTAAACCATACAATACCGGAATTTTTAATTTTGTATTTAATGCTTCGTCCTGAATTTCTTTTATTACCCGATGCCATGTTTCTACATCCAAAGCATGTGCTGTGGTATTAAGCATGGAGCCCACTTTATATTTTTGAATGGCTTCTTTTAATTTTTCGGCATCAAGTGTACCATCAGTATTTGCCCAACCACCTTTGGCAATAACAGCAAGGGTTACCTGTGTCATCTGACCAATTTTTTCTTCCAGTGTCATTTTTTTTATCAGGGCATCAATCTTTGCATCATCAGACGATTTTATTTTTTGCGCGTTAAGTACTATCGAAGTTGCAAGGATAATACAAACAAAGAATAATTTTTTCATGGCTATTTGTTTTCTATTAAAATATAATTAACTGAGTAAGATGGAACATCGAATATAATTCCATTTTTGTTTTCAAATTCATAAGCAGGAATATCTTCTATTTTTTCGCTAGCAGCATTTAATTCTTTTTCATTAATTAAAACATGTTGCGAAAATGGATTGTTATCGCTGCCGCCGGTTAATGAATAAATGTAATAATTATTTCCCTGTGCAAAATTTTTGGTTGTTACCTGCAATGTTTTTTTATTTCTTATATAAGTGGTAACCGGAAATTTTTTTATTTATGTAAGTTTGATATTCATGTTCATCATAAAATATTTATTATGAAAAAAATATTTTCAGCAACTATTTTATCTATGTCGTTACTTACACTTTCAGCTCAATTAAAATATCCGGTTACAGCAAAAACAGATCAAACCGATAATTATTTTGGAACCATCGTTGCCGATCCGTATCGATGGCTGGAGAATGATAACAGCGATTCTACAAAAGCATGGGTGAAAGAGCAAAATACTGTAACGTTTAATTACCTCAATCAAATACCTTATCGTGATGGATTTAAGAAAAGAATTGAAACAGTAAGCAACTATGCAAAATATTCATCGCCACAAAAAAAGGGAGAGTGGTTTTATTTTTATAAGAATGATGGATTGCAAAATCAAAGTGTTTTGTATCGCCAGAAAGGTTTGGATGGTAAGCCCGAAGTGGTGATCGATCCCAATAAATTATCGCCCGACGGAACAACGCGTTTAATTGGTTTTGTATTGAACAAAAATGGGAACTATGCTGCATGGGGAATTTCGAAAGGCGGCAGCGACTGGCAAACTTATTTTGTAAGAGATATGCAAACCGGAAAAGATTTATCCGATGAAATTGATTGGGTAAAAGTTTCGGGCATTGCATGGCAGGGCAATGGATTTTATTACAGCCGTTATCCTGCAACCGCAAAAGGCAAAGAACTGTCTACCAAAAACGAAAATCATCAGGTATGGTTTCATGTTGTTGGTACCAACCAATCGGCCGATAAATTAATTTTTGAGGATAAAGCACATCCGCAACGTTTTCATACAGTTGGCACCAGCGATGATGAACGTTTTGTTTATTTAACCATCAGCGATCGCGGTAAAGGTTTTGATGGAAATGCTTTATGGTATATTGATAATAAGAGTGCAGATAAAACATTTAAACCAGTTGTGAAAGAAGCAGGCAAATTTGATTATGGTGTGATCGATAATATTGGCGATAAAATTTTAATAGAAACAAATGATGGTGCGCAAAATTCGAAAGTAGTAGAATTCGATCCCTCTAAGCCGCAACAAAAAGATTGGAAAACAATCATCCCCGAAAAAGCAGAACCATTGCAGGGTGTAGGCAGCGTTGGCGGTAAATTATTTGTAACTTATTTAAAAGATGTTACGAGCCGCATTTATGTGTACGATTATAAAGGAAACAAAACCGGCGAAGTAAAATTACCTGCATTAGGCAATGCCGGTGGTTTTGGCGGAGAGAAGGAAGATGCATTTACTTTTTATACTTTCTCCACTTTCAATTTTCCTCCAACTATTTATAAGTATGATGTGGCAACCAGTAAGAGTACCGTATTTCAAAAACCAGAATTAAGTTTTAATCCTGCTGATTATACTGTTGATCAAATATTTTATACAAGTAAGGATAAAACAAAAATTCCTATGTTCATTGTTGCCAAAAAAGGAATGGTAAAGAATGGAAAGAACCCAACTATTTTATATGGTTATGGTGGATTTAATATTAGTATGACACCTGCTTTCAGTGCCTTCTTAATTCCGTGGTTAGAACAGGGTGGTATTTATGCAGTGGCTAATATCCGCGGTGGGAGCGAGTATGGAGAGAAATGGCATGAAGCCGGAATGAAATTAAAGAAACAAAATGTGTTTGATGATTTTATAGCCGCAGGCGAATATTTGATTGCACAAAAATATACATCGACAAATTACCTTGCTTTGCGTGGCGGAAGTAATGGAGGTTTATTAATTGGGGCAGTAATTAATCAGCGGCCAGATCTTGCAAAAGTTGCGATACCGCAAGTGGGTGTGATGGATATGCTGCGCTTTCAAAAATTTACTATCGGATGGAATTGGATAGCCGATTATGGCAGCAGCGATAATGCAGAAGAGTTTAAAGCATTGTATGCTTATTCGCCTTTGCAGAATATAAAACAAGGCGTACAATATCCGGCTACATTAATTACTACTGCCGATCACGACGACAGGGTAGTACCCGCCCATTCATTTAAATATGCTGCAACACTTCAGGAAAAGAATGGGGGTAAAAATCCTGTGCTCATTCGTATCGATACCAATTCGGGACATGGTGCAAGTAACACCGCAAAAAATATAGAAACAACAGCCGATATTTATTCTTTTATTTTATACAATATGGGTGTAACGCCAAAGTTTAAGTATTAGTCATCTGAATATTGACGAGATTATTCTGTGATATTTTTTATAAAAATTTTTCTCAAATAAAAAAGCCCCGTTCAATATTGAACGGGGCTTAATAATTATTATTGATAAAAATTAATCTTCCACTTTTACTTTACCCTTGCTCTTTGCAATTACTTCTTCAGCAATATTATTTGGAGCAGGATTGTAATGAGAGAATTCCATGGTTGATGTTGCACGTCCTGATGATAATGAACGCAATTGTGTTACATAACCAAACATTTCGCTCAACGGTACTTTTGCTTTAATAACCTGTGCATTACCACGTGTGTCCATTCCTTCCAACATACCGCGACGACGGTTTAAATCGCCTGTAACATCACCCATATATTGATCGGGAGTAACAACTTCTACTTTCATGATAGGCTCTAACAAAACAGGTTTTGCTTTACGGCCTGCTTCACGAAAACCGGATTTAGCACATAGTTCAAACGACATAGAATCTGAATCCACCTGGTGGAAGCTACCATCAAAAATTCTCACTTTCATTGTTTCAACAGGATAAGCTGCTAAAACACCCGTACCCATTGATGATTCGAAACCTTTTTGAATAGCAGGAATAAATTCTTTTGGAATTGATCCTCCAAAAATATCATTCTTGAATTGGAAATGTTTACCCGGATTTTCTGCTAACCATTCTGCATCAGCAGGACCGATTGAAAATTGAATATCGGCAAACTTACCACGACCACCCGATTGTTTCTTCAACACTTCACGATGTTCAATAGTTTGTTGGAAAGCTTCTTTATATGCCACCTGTGGATTACCCTGATTGATCTCAACCTTAAATTCGCGGCGCATACGATCAACAATAATTTCCAGATGCAATTCACCCATACCACTTAAAATGGTCTGTCCTGTATCTTCATCGGTTTTTACTCTTAATGTAGGATCTTCTTCAACCAACTTTGCAATGGCCATACCCATTTTATCAACGTCGGCCTGAGTTTTTGGCTCAACAGCTACTGAGATAACAGGTTCGGGTATGAACATATTTTCCAAAGCGATTGGATGGTTCTCGTCGCACAAAGTATCACCTGTTTTAATTTCTTTGAAACCAACTGCTGCTGCAATATCACCTGCTTCGATAAAATCGATCGGGTTTTGTTTGTTGGCAAACATTTTCATGATACGGCTGATACGTTCTTTCTTGCCACTTCTTACATTCAACACATAACTACCTGCATCCAGATGACCGCTGTAACAACGGAAGAAAGCCAAACGACCAACAAAAGGATCGGTCATAATTTTAAAAGCCAATGCTGCAAATGGTTCTTTAGCATCTGGTTTTCTGGTGATGGTTTCGCCTGTATCAGGATTTGTTCCTTCTGTATCGTCAATATCTACAGGAGAAGGCAAATAACGACAAACAGCATCTAATGCAGTTTGCACACCTTTATTTTTGAAAGCCGATCCGCACATCATCGGTACAATACTTAAATCGATTGTTGCTTTACGAATGGCTTCATGCATTTCTTCTTCAGAAATACTGTTAGGATCATCAAAGAATTTCTCTAATAATTTATCATCATATTCTGCAACAGCTTCTACTAAATTTTGTCTCCATTCATTCGCTTCTTCCAACATATCTTCAGGAACAGGAACTTCATCAAAAGTCATTCCTTCTGTTTCCATATGCCAGATGATTCCTTTCATCTTGATCAAATCAACCACACCTTTAAAATTTTCTTCGGCACCAATTGGCAATTGTAACGGAACAGATTTTGCGCCCAACATTTCTTTGATCTGTGCAACCACCATTAAAAAGTCGGCACCGGCACGGTCCATTTTATTTACGAAACCAATACGTGGAACTTTATAACGATTTGCCTGACGCCAAACAGTTTCAGATTGTGGTTCAACACCATCAACCGCACTGAACAAAGCGATCAAACCATCCAACACACGCATACTGCGCTCTACTTCAACTGTAAAGTCAACGTGACCCGGAGTATCGATAATATTGAAGTAATATTTTTTTGTGTCAGCACTTGCTTTACCCAAAACAGTTGGGAAATTCCAATTACAGCTAACCGCTGCAGAAGTAATAGTGATACCTCTTTCTTTTTCCTGTTCCATCCAATCGGTAGTAGCAGCACCATCGTGTACTTCACCAATTTTATGAATCATACCGGTATAACGTAATACCCTCTCGGTCATAGTAGTTTTACCGGCATCAATATGTGCGGCAATACCAAAATTGCGTTGAAACTTCAAGTCAGCCATAACAAAATTTATTTTTTAATTTTTTTCGAGCCGCAAAGGTAGGGATTTAAGGCATTGAAAAAGAAGTTGACGAAGATTTAATTCAGAGTTGTTTTTTGAGGTTGACCGGGTTTCTGTTCTCTGTGCAACTTCGGTTGCGTCGTTCCGAAGGAATCCCTTTGGGACACTCTTCAACTGTCAGTTTTCCAATCATCAAAATAAAAAAGTCCTGCAAATTTTGCAGGACTTTACATATAATTTTATTGTCAAATTAGATCTTAAAGTGAGAGAAAGCTTTATTGGCTTCTGCCATACGGTGTGTATCTTCTTTCTTTTTAAAAGCAGCACCTTCACCTTTACTTGCGGCTACAATTTCATTTGCTAATTTATCGGCCATGGTACGTCCGTTTCTTTCGCGGCTGTAACGAACCATCCATTTAATGCTTAAAGAAATTTTTCTGTCGGCACGTACTTCAGAAGGGATCTGGAAAGTAGCTCCACCAATTCTGCGGCTGCGTACTTCTACAGCAGGTGTAACATTGGCCAAAGCTTTTTTCCAAACTTCATAGCCATCTTCGCCAGTTATTTTGGTTACTTTATCAATTGCATCATAAAAAATATTGATCGCAGTACTTTTTTTGCCCTGCCACATTAAATTGTTGATAAAACGTGTAACCAACTTATCGTTGAAACGTCCGTCGGGAGCGAGGGGTAACTTTTTTGCTTGTGCTTTACGCATTGTTGCTAATTTTTAATTTGGGCTGAATTTCTTCAAGTATTAAAACTTTACTCAGCTGTATAAAGAAATTATTTTTTTGCTTTTTCTTTCTTGGTACCGTATTTAGAACGGCTCTTCTTTCTGTCTTTCACACCGGCAGTATCCAAGCTACCGCGAACGATGTGGTAACGAACACCCGGTAAATCTTTTACACGACCACCACGTATCAATACAATTGAGTGCTCCTGTAAATTATGGCCTTCACCCGGAATATAGGCAATCACCTCGATCTTGTTTGTCAAGCGCACTTTGGCAACTTTACGCAATGCAGAGTTTGGTTTCTTAGGCGTAGTTGTATATACCCTTGTACAAACACCACGACGCTGCGGACAAGCATCTAAAGCTCTTGATTTACTTTTAGCCCTGATGATTTCGCGGCCTTTTCTTACTAATTGTTGAATGGTAGGCATTCTACTTTGTTTAATTTTTTTCGGACGGCAAAGGTAATAGCCCTTTGGGTAAATTCCAAAAAGAAAAACCTGAAATCCTAAAATAATATATTAACAGGATTCCGGGCTTTGTTTTCAGGCTAAGATTTATATTTTATCCATCCATCCAAACTTGTCATTAATAGTGCAGGAACGGATGCCATTTAACGTTTGCAATACTTCATTTGCAATGGTGCATTTGGTAACATCAAACTTCATTACAAAATCTTTATACCTCAATTCTTTAATTAATGCAATGGTAGCTGCAGTGCCGGTTCCAAATACTTCCTGCAAAGTATTATTTTTATAGGCATCCATCAGTTCATCGATACTAATCCTGCGTTCTTCTACTTTTATGCCCATATCTTTTAAAATAGTGATCACACTTTCGCGGGTAACACCTTTTAAAATGGTTCCTTCATCCAAAGATGGCGTAATTGCAACACCATCAATTATAAACATCACATTCATCATTCCAACTTCCTGTAGCCATTTATGTTCAAAAGCATCGGTCCATAAAACCTGATCGTATCCTAATTTTTTTGCTTCCTGTGCTGCGATCAAACTTCCGCCATAATTACCTGCATTCTTCGCAAATCCAACACCACCGGGTGCTGCACGTGTATATTTTTCTTCAACAAATATTTTCATTGGTTCGGCGAAATATGGACCGCCGGGACTTAAAATGATAAGAAACTTATAAGTTGATGATGGTTTTACGCCCAACTGGCAATCAGTTGAAAACATGAACGGACGGATGTATAAAGAATGATCTTTTTTATTGGGTATCCAATTTCTATCCAGATCAATCAATTGTTTCATGCCATCCATAAAAATTTCTTCGGGCACTGTTGGCATACACATTCTTTCTGCCGAAACATTGAAGCGAATAAAATTATCATGCGGCCTGAAAATATAAGCATTGCCATTGGCATCTTTATAAGCTTTGATGCCTTCAAAAATAGCCTGACCATAATGCAAAGCAGATAATGAAGGGTCTAAGACCAAAGGCTGATAAGGTTTGATTTCTACATTCTTCCACTCGCCATTTTCGTAATCGGCTTCCAGCATGTGATCGGTAAAATATTTTCCGAACGGAAGATTTTCTAAACTAAGATCATTTAATTTACTGTGTTCAACTTTTGAAACATTGATATCTACTGCTGCGGTCATAACTTTATATTTGATGCAAAATAAATAAAAAAAAGAAAACTAACAGTCGTTAATATTTAAAAATAGCATGAGTTTTAAAAATTTACAGTTACCTGACCTTTTAATTGCCGGACTTTATAAAGATGTTCTGGTAGAAACAAATGATGCAGCACCGGTTGAAAAAAAATTGCAGGCACACACCGAACAAAAATGGTTTTTAGGCGAAAACAAAAAACATGTTGTTATTGCTGTGAAAGATGATGAAGCTGTTTACTTGCGCGACGAATGGTTACAATTTTTATCTTCTATTTTAATAGCATGCAAATTAAATCTGGGCGATGTGGCGATTATAAATTATGCTAAAAATAATTTTTCTTATTCGGAATTATCAGAAAAGCTTTCACCCGAATTTTTATTGATGCTTGATGTAACTGCCAAAGAAATTCAATTACCGTTTACAGTGCCGCATTATCAGATCCAAAAATATAATCAGTGCAGTTTTTTACTGGCACCATCGCTACAAACCATGCAGGGCAATACGCAGGAAGCAAAATTGGAGAAGAGTAAACTGTGGTTGAGTTTGAAAAAAATGTTTGCGATTTAGAAAAATAAATAAATGAAATCAACTTTAATTTTTGCAACCAACAATCAACACAAGGTTGATGAAATAAAAAAAGTGATTGGTGATGCGTTTAATATCATCACTTTAAAAGACGCCGGTATTGAAATTGATATTCCCGAACCGCATGATAGTTTAGAAAAAAACGCTTCCGAAAAATCTTCTGTCATTCATCAGTTAACCAATCAAAATTGTTTCAGTGAAGATACGGGTTTGGAAGTTGAAGCATTAAACGGAGAACCCGGTGTTAAGAGTGCACGCTATGCCGGTGAGGGAAAAAATTTTCAGGATAATATCGATAAGTTATTAAAGAATCTTGCGGGGAAAGTTAATCACAATGCACGTTTCAGAACAGTGATCTCTTTGATCTTAAACAACAAAGAATATTTGTTTGAAGGAATTTGTGAGGGCAAAATCGTTGCCGATCAAAAAGGGGAAAATGGTTTTGGTTACGACCCGGTTTTTATTCCAAACGGAAGTGATAAAACTTTTGCAGAGATGACGATGGAAGAAAAAGCTGTTTTCAGTCACCGAAGAAAAGCAACAGATAAATTGATCGAATTCTTACGTCGCAACCAGTAAAACAAAATATTTCGACCGGAAAAATTTAGCATCCCACAATTACAAAAAAGGATAAATGTTATCACTATAATCATTGTTATATTTACAGTATGAAATGCGATCTTTTTTTGGTTACAAGAGATTTTTAACGAAATAAGAATTTGTGAAAAAAATTATCATATTTATTATATTATTTTGTTCATACGCTCGTCTGTCTGCAGGGGATGATTTTTGTAGTGCCCGTAATTTTTCTTTTCAGAATGGAGAAAGTATTTCGTACACGGTTTTTTATTCGGTTATTGGTTTGTATGTAAATGCCGGCTCGGCAAATTTTACAACGAGGGTAGAAAATATGAACAATAAAACTGCCTATCATGTTGTGGCTGTAGGAAGTTCAAACCCAAGTTACGACTGGATATTCAGGGTTAGGGACAAATATGAATCTTATTTTGATACTTTAAATATTCAGCCCTTAAAATTTGCACGCCATGTTGAAGAAGCAGGGCGTAAAGTAAATGAGAGTGTGATATTTAATCAGCACGATAATACAGCTACAACCAACAAAGGGGTTTTTAAAGTACCCAGTTGCATACAAGATGTATTAAGCGCTATTTATTATGCGAGGAATATTAATTTCAGTAAGTATAAGGTGAATGATAAAATACCTTTTGATATGTTTTTGGAAGATGAGGTACATCACCTCTACCTGCGTTATCTGGGCAAAGAAATTGTAAAAACAAGATACGGTAAATTCAATAGTATTAAGTTCAGCCCTTTGCTGGTAAAGGGAACCATATTTGCAGGTGGTGAGAAGATGACAGTTTGGGTAAGCGATGATGCCAACCATGTGCCACTTCGAATTGAAAGTCCAATTATTATCGGGAGTATTAAAGTTGATATGGTACAGTATAAAAATTTGCGTTCACCTCTGAATTCTTTAATCGAGCTAAATAATTAAGTGATACGCCAGCCAACCAACAAACTATTTTCTAAAGAATGTATGCCACGAAAATCAAAAGCATAATTTTTTTAAAATCGGTGTAAAAATTTTTTTTTATTAGGAGCAAGGATAAAATTATTTGTAAATTTAAAATGCCGTTATTTTAACGATCAGCCCAACACCCTAAAAACATAACATGAAAAAGATACTTTTATCCGGATTGCTTGCCGGTTTTATATTGTCAATCGGAAGTTACGGAGGTTTATATCTGGCCGTGCGATTTTTTCCAAAGCTTTTTGTTGATGCCTATGCAAATAATCCATTGATCAATTCGGATGGCGTAAAAGATGTATTGTTTTTTTCACACGCTTTTGTTTTATGTTTTGCATTGTTATGGTTTTGGGAAAGAATAAAATCTTTGTTCAAGGGGAATTTTTTATGGCGAGGAATTAAATTCGGATTCGTATATGCAATAGTAGGATTGATACCCATCATGTGGATTACTTACAGTGCGATGGATGTAACAGTAGCGATGGTTGTGAGTTGGTTATTATATGGTTTTTTTCAGGCAACAATTACAGGGATCATCTATGCAAAAATAAACCCATGATATTAGTTGAGTGTTTTAAAATTCAAACCGAATTCTACATCTAATTTATCTTTTGTTTGAATTATCCCTCCCAATTTTCTGGGGGGCGTAAGATTAAAATCGGAAAAGTTGATTGACCTGATACCAATGAGATGAATGATTTTCTGATCATCGGTATAAAACCTGAATTTCACATCGAATTTTTTTGTTACACCCGACAATTCAATATTCACCCACCCGGTAATTGTTTCTTCTGTTGATCGTAATTCGGGAAATTTATTGAGTGAAAGGAAATGGATTCTCATTTTAGGGAATTCTTTGGCACGGAGTGTTTTCCTGAGGTCTGCAGTCATCAGCGTATTGTGACAATCGAATCCAAAAATATTCAATGAAATATTCCCGCTCATTAAAATGGGCAGATCTTTATTAATACAAGTGATCGTATCGGGGTCAACATATTCGGGAACGATGCAACTAAAGGTGCTGACATTCGTACTTCCATTCACACGCAGGAAGCCACCTTTTGATACAACCCACTTTGCACTGTGGGTAAGATTATCAACCTTTTTTTGTTGAATAAAACTTTCTCCCAGAATGAGAATTAAAATAAGAAGTATGTTTTTATTAAGATGCATATCAGGAACGAAAATGCTGCAAACATAACTTATAAAAAAGCAGTCAGAATGTTTTTTTCATTCTGACTGCGATGGTTGAAAAAATATTGATTAAAAACCTACTACTGCTTCGATTACATAGCCGTAGAATTTACCACCTGCACGATAATCTGTACTTGCAAAGTTTTTATAAAGCTGACTAACATATTCGGCTTTTAATAAAACATTGTTTGTTAAGAACCAGCCGCCACCTAATGCAAAACGATTTATTGTAACATCATTGGCAACACCTTTTAAATGGGCAGTAACAGAATTATAGCGGGCACCTATAAATAAATTTTCGGTTTTACCAAATCTGTAAACAGTTTCAATTGCATATTGATTTGCTTTTCTGTCTGAAGTTTCAGTAGCACTTCTGCCAGATGCAGTTTCATAAGTACCAAGTAATTCAAGTCCGCCTGTTTTTAAGAAACCATTCAACATTACCGCATTAATTTTTTTAGAGAATCCTGGGTTTAAACGGCCAGAAAAAGCTAATGGGGTACCGGCACCTGTTGCACTGCTTGGATTGGCAGAGTTTAATTCCATTACATATTGATAGTTTGATCCTGTACGGTCGCCGCCAAATAATGTGTTGCTTCCGCAGCTTTGGTTACCATAATAAGATGCAGTGAAACGTAAACGAACATTATCAGCAACTTTCTTGTCAAATCCACCTTTTAATAAAAGTGAAGGTGATTTGTGTAAGTTACCATCGGGATTACTTGCAGCGTATAATGAGTCAACATTTCCTTTGATCATACCATTGGTTAAACCAAACATTCCAAACCAGCCATTTTTCTTAAGATAAATTTCACCACCAATTTCTGTTGCAAATTCATCCATGATATTTCCTTCCATGAAAGGATTATATAAAGCCTGGCCGCCATCTGATCTTCTGAAATGTTCGTCACCATAGTTCACTTCAAAATGTCCTATTTTAATTGTTGCAATCTTCATTAAATCGCTCCAGAATTGTCCTTTGAATGGTAATTTGTCAAACTGAATATAGCCGCCTTTTACCCAATTTTCGTTATGGTGTTTAGATGAAAGATAGCTGGTAACATTTAACCGGATACCATCAGCTAACTGAACATCCATAAATAGGTTTGCTTGTGCAGTTTGAAAACCTGCTGTGATTACTTTTAACCTGTTACCCGGTGTAGAAACGCCACCTGAGAAAGAGCCAACATTATTATTTATGGCATCAGGGTTTTCGTGTTTTAAATTTTGGAATTGTTGTGTAAATCCTGCACCCCATCTAACAGCTAAACCGTTAAAAACCGCAGAAGTGTCTTTTGGATCTTCAAAAACATTGATACCTGTTTTGTCATATGCCCTTAAATTGGCAACTTTTGCCTGTAACCATTGCTGTGCATTAGATGCTAATGGCAAAATACCAATTAACATTAAGATTAAAAGTTTAGGCATTTTGTTCATACTTTTTTTCATATACTTCATATATTAGGGTTAAATAAATATTTTTATTTTTTTAGGGTTAGATTGAATTTTAAAACAATATCGTTTCCTGTTTTAATGGTTCCCATCATAAAAGTTGGAGGTTCCATCTTAAAGTCTTTCATACTTATCTTTTTGTTTCCGGAAACAGTAATGCTCTTATCGGCATTTAATTTATAAGATGCAATTAACTCGGCATTATTTGTAGTGCCGGCAATAGTTAATTTACCCATACATTTAATTGTTCCATCAGGACTAACTGTTGCAGATGTAAGTGTATAAGTAATGTTTGGATTTTGACTTGTTTTTAATGCTTTGTAAGCGTTTTTATCCATACCGCTATGTTCGCTTTTTAAACCTTCGGCAGGAGTAACAAAACTTAAAGAAGTAAGCGCTGTTGGATGTCCGGAGGCATTTACAGTAAATACTGCATCACATTCACCTTTTGCTGCTTTCATATCCCAGTCATGCAGTGTTGATGTTCCGCTTACCACAAGATTCAAATCATTTTTTGCCCAATATTTTACTTGTGCCATGGTTGTTGCAGACACAATCATCATAAGAAAAGTAACAATTATTTTTCTGTTGATTTTAATTTCACTTAATGCTTTCATAACCGTTTTTTTATTGTTTACTTGTTTTGTGTTATACCTTTAATTCGGGGTGCAAGTTAGAGTTGCAACATAGAGAGATTAATGATTTATCTCATTTTAGAAGATGATTATTTGCACAAACAAAAGTGACATAAGTCACATTTTAAATCTACGAAAGGAGTATGCTTTATGCGAATATTAAAAAAAATAAATACGATTAAACGTGTCGCTGGTTGCTATATTAATAAACGACAGAAGATTGGTAAGCAATAAAATTTTTGTAAATAAATTTCTCTTCTTCAGGCTATTTTATTGAGTTTGATTGCGCCGAATTAATTTTTTCGGAATAATAAAAATTTATCAGTATTGCATAAACACAGCATCGGTGTAAATATTTTTTTGTACGAAGATTTGTCGAATCCGATGACAGGATACATTAGTAATCTTACAAAATCTATTGTTGAAAAATAATGTTGCAACAGCTAATTATTTCTGCAGTTATCTGTGTAGTTTATGAAAACATATTGCCGGCAAAAAATTAAATTTTAATATTCACTCCCAGCCAGGCCATCATTCCAATGCCTGTTTCGATGGCTGATTCATCGATATTAAATTTTGGTGTGTGCACGCCGTGAATAATTCCTTTGGCTTCATTGCGAACGCCAAGCCTGTAAAAACATCCGGGGATTTTTTGTGTGTAATAACCAAAATCTTCGGCACCCATGCGCATCTCGGTTTCGAGAATATTTTCTTTACCCATGAAATCATCAGCTAATTTCCATGCGGCGTCAGTCAATGAATTATCATTATCAACTGTTGGATAACCAACATCAATTAACAGATCTATTTCGCCACCCATCGAGTGAACCAATTCGGTTGAAACTTTTTTAATTAATTCGTGTGCCTGGTAACGCCATTGTTCATCCATGGCACGAAATGTTCCCATTAATTTTACTTCGCTCGGAATAACATTGGTTGTATGTCCGCCCTGAAAAGATGAAATGGTTAACACCGATGGCGATAACGGATTTTTATTTCGCGAAATGATTTGTTGTAATGCAACAACCAAATGCGATGCAATTAAAATAGTGTCGGTTGTAAGATGCGGCGCTGCTGCATGTCCGCCTTTTCCTTTGATGGTAATATAAATTTCATCGGCACTTGCCATCACTCTTCCTTTACGGAAACTTAATTTTCCAATGGGTAATTCCGGATGCACGTGTAATGCCAGGATGCCTTGTGGTGTTGGATTTGAGAGCACGCCATCTCTGATCATCAAACTGGCGCCGCCAGGATTTTTTTCTTCACCGGGTTGAAAAATTAATTTTAATGTTCCTTCAAAATCGTTTTTTATTTCATTTAAAATTTTTGCTGCGCCGAGTAAAATAGTGGTGTGTACATCGTGACCACAAGCGTGCATCACATCATTATTTTGTGATTTATAATCAACATCATTTTCTTCCTGAATAGGCAATGCATCCATATCGGCACGCAAAGCAATGACGCGGCTTTCGGGATTTTTTCCTTTGATGATGGCCACCACGCCGGTTGTTGCTTTTATCTCAAAATCAATTCCAATCTCTTTTAATTTTGATTGAATGAATTTCGATGTTTCGAATTCCTGATAACTTAATTCGGGATGTGCATGCAGGTGATGACGAACTTCGATGAATTCGTTGGCGTATTGTTTTGCTAATGTTTTTATTTTATGCAGCATAATTTTTTAAGTTCATGGTTCATGGGTGATGGGTCATGGTTCGCAATAAAATTACAACAGGTTCTATGAACCATGAGCCATCAACTATTGACTAATTTCTTCGTTGCCTTTCGGCGTATATTCAATTGCATCTTCCACAACATAAATTTCCTGTGGAAATGAATTGGTTATTTGTTTCCGATAATTTTCGGCATCTTCCCGCTTTAAAAAATTTCCAATCCTTATTTTATAATTAGGTGCCTGAAAAATAATATAGGATTTCTGATCCGGAAATTTAGTCAACACATCAGCTTTCATTTTAAATGCTTCTTCGCGGTTGCTGGTGCTGATGATCTGCACACGAAAACCTTTATACAGTCCATTGCTTGTTAACATTGCCGCAAGCTTATTCATTTGAATTTGCTTTTGTGTTAACACATCCAATCTTGCATCTTTATGAACAATGATAGTATCGCTTGCAAAAGAAAATTTTGCAAAAAATAAAATGACGATAAAAAAAACAATTCTTTTCACAATTATTAATTATCAATTTTTAATTTCTAATAACCTGCTTTTGCCGAACCAACAGTTTCTATCGGGTGCCATGTTGTTTTAATTTCCTGTGCATCCATGATAAAGTATGGGGATTCTGCTTCAGCATTATTCTTCCAATTAATTGCATCATAAAACAAGACTCTCTTCACATTCAATGACGCTTTTTCCTGAATTAATTTTTTTGTTGCAGTATCATTCTCACAATAAACAATTGCATTCACATCCATGTGTTCTGCAAAATATTTTACCAACTCGGATGGTTTTCCGGTTAATATATTTACCACGCCACCGGGCACATCGGACGAATTAATTACTTCAGCAAAAGTTACGGAACATAATGGTCTATCCTCTGAAGCCAGTACCACGCAAGTGTTTCCGCCGGCGATGATCGGCGCGATCACAGAAACTAATCCTAACAAAGAACTGCTTTGCGGTGCTATAATTGTTACAACTCCTGTTGGTTCAGGAACAGAAAAATTAAAATGTGATGAAGCAACAGGATTAACTGATCCAAATACTTGTTGATATTTATCGCACCAACCGGCGTAATAAATTAATCGATCGATTGAAAGATTAATTTCTTGTTCTGCATCTTTTGCAGATGCATCCTGTTTAATTAATTCATCAACAAATTGAGCTCTTCTTCCTTCCAGCATTTCTGCAATGCGATATAAAATTTGCGCACGGTTAAAAGCTGCTCTGCCGCTCCATCCGCCGCATGCTGAACGCGCAGCAACAATTGCATCACGAACATCTTTACGCGAACTCAAACAAACATTGGCCAATGCCTGTTGCTTTTTATTTGTTGCAACATAATATCTGCCGCTTTCAGTTCTTGGAAACTGTCCGCCGATATAAATTTTGTATGTTTTTAAAACTTCAATTCTTGTTGCCATAAATTTTTATTTTACCACAAAGGACACAAAGTATTTCTCAGAGTTTACAAAATTATTTATGTCGATTGTGATTATTATTTTGTTGAACAAAGAACTAATGTACAAGTGTGCGACGCAACAAAAGCTAAATAGAATTTCAATTGCTGGTAACACAATTTTTCCTATTCCCCTTCAGGGGTTAGGGGTTTACATACGCACCTAATCCATGCAAACCACCTTCTCTTCCAAAGCCACTTTCTTTATATCCACCGAACGGTGAAGTTGGATCGAACTTATTATAAGTGTTTGCCCAAATAACACCGGCACGCAATTTTGATGTAAGGTTAAAAACCTTAGAACCCTTATCAGTCCATACCCCTGCGCTTAAACCATAAGGCGTGTTGTTTGCTTTTTCAATTACTTCATCATCGGTGCGAAAAGTTTGAATGGCTAACACCGGACCAAAAATTTCTTCCTGTGCAATGCGACTCGATTGCGCCACATTGGTAAATAAAGTTGGCTTGCAGAAGAAACCTTTTTTAGGTAATACACAACTGCTTTCAAAAATTTCGAGGCCTTCTTTTTTTCCTATGTTGATGTATTTATGAATGGTTTCTAATTGTTGTTTCGAATTGATGGCACCCACATCAGTATTTTTATCCATTGGATCGCCAACAATTAAAGTAGCAATTCTGTCTTTTAATTTTTGCATCACAATTTTATAAACAGATTCCTGCACAAATAATCTTGAACCTGCACAACAAACATGGCCTTGATTAAAATAAATACCGTTAATAATTCCTTCAACAGCGGCATCAATGGCAGCATCTTCGAAAATAATATTGGCAGCCTTGCCACCTAATTCCAATGTTATTTTTTTATTGGTTCCGGCAACAGCACGCTGAATAATTTTTCCAACTTCTGTAGATCCGGTGAATGCAATTTTATTTATATCAGGATGATTAACAATCGCTGCACCTGTTGCACCGGCACCGGTAATAATATTTACAACACCCGGTGGCAGATCGCTTTCCTGAATTATTTCAGCAAGCTTCAAAGCGGTTAGTGGCGTGGTTTCTGCAGGTTTTAGTACAACTGTATTTCCTGTTGCCAATGCAGGCGCAATTTTCCATGCAGCCATTAACAAAGGAAAATTCCATGGAATAATTTGTCCGGCAACCCCCAACGATTTTGGTTTACGATTTGGGAAAGCAAATTCTAATTTATCGGCCCAACCGGCGTAATAAAAAAAATGATTTGCTGCCAATGGAATGTCAATATCTCTGCTTTCACGAATGGGTTTGCCGCCATCTAAAGTTTCTATCACCGAAAATTCTCTGGCACGTTCCTGAATCATTCTTGCAATTCGGTAAATATATTTTCCTCTTTCTTTCGCCGGCATTTTGCTCCACACATTATTATAAGCATTGCGTGCAGCTTTCACGGCTTTGTCAACATCAGCAACATTTGCTTCGGCAACGCTTGATAATTTTTCTTCTGTTGCGGGATTAATGGTATCGAAATATTTTTTACTCAGCGGCTTTTCAAATTTGCCGTTGATGAACAGATCGTATTGCGCATTAATTTTTGCACTGCTCTTACTTTCTGGTGCTGGTGCGTATTTCAGCGTATCGAACTTTAATTTCAGCGTATTATTTTTTGTTGACTTAGCCATCGTGTTAGTTTTATTTTTGTAACCAACTTTTGTATTTTAATTTAGCTATTGTTGCGTCGCACTCTTCAACACCTTGTACTTTACTCAACAATTTAACTATAAAACTTCGATCTGATTTTTTAACAGATCAGCAAATTCATCTCTTCTTCTTATCAAATGCATGTTGCCATCTTTTATTAAAACTTCTGCAGGCTTAAAACGAGAATTAAAATTACTGCTCATTTCAAAACCATAGGCACCGGCATTATAAAAAACAAGGTAATCACCTTCGCTCACATTATTTAATTTTCTGTCCCATGCAAAAGTGTCGGTCTCGCAAATATTGCCAACAACCGAATAAACTTTTTTCTCACCATCGGGATTACTTATGTTTTTAATGCGGTGATACGAATCGTAAAACATGGGTCGTATCAAATGATTAAAACCGCTGTTCACTCCAACGAAACTTGTTGTGGCACTATCTTTCATCACATTTACCTGTGTAATAAAATAACCGCATTCGCTTACTAAAAATTTTCCTGGTTCAAACCAAATCTGTAAATGTTTGCCATTAGGATTGGGATGATTATCGAATGCAGCTTTTACTTTTTCGGCTAATAAATTGATATCGGTTTCTGCATCGCCATCTTTGTACGGCACTTTAAAACCACCACCCAAATCAATAAATTCTAATTCCTGAAAATGCGGAATGATGTCGAACAACACTTCAATTCCTTTTACAAAAACTTCCACATCTTTTATTTCGCTGCCGGTATGAATGTGTAGGTCCTTAATAAATAAATTATGTTCTTTAACAAGCGTTAAAATTTTTTCAATCTGGTCAACAGGAATTCCAAATTTGCTTTTATCATGCCCGGTTGAAATTTTAATATTTCCACCTGCCATAATATTTGGTCGTAAACGAATGCCAACCGGATAGTTGTGACCATATTTTTTTCCAAACTTTTCTAAGTTGGATAAACTATCGATATTAATATGAACACCCAGATTTTTTGCTTCTTCAATTTCATCAAAAGCAATTCCGTTAGAAGTGTATAAAACCCTGTCGGGTGTAAAACCTGCATGCAGGGCGAGTTTCACCTCGTTGATAGAACTGCAGTCAATATTCGATCCCAAAGATTTTATGTGCTTTAAGATATTGATATTAGTTAATGCCTTGCAGGCATAAAATATTTTTACATCCGATTTTGAAAATGCTGTTTGCAGTTTTTGATATTGCTCTGTAATTTTTTCGGCATGATACAAATACAGCGGTGTGCCAAATTTTTTGGCGGCACTAAGAAGTTGTTCGTTTGATAATTGTTGCGACATGTTGCGAAGATAGCAGTATCTTAATTTACTGCTGCAATGTCGAACCATTTTTAGCAGAGGCTATTCGTGAGTTGATGTTTCCTCTTCCTGGTGGTCATCATCTTTTTTCTCTACCAGTTCTCCATCTTCCGTAATTGAAATAACTGTTTCTTCTTCAATGATTATTTCTTCCTCAACAATTATTTCTTCTTCCAAAGGCAGTTCTGTGTTGCTGGTAAAATCATCAGGATTGATAATGGTGCCTTCAATCATTTGCTCGGCCAATACTTCTTTGATCTTTGGCAGATCGGCGGTAGTATTGATGCCAAAATAATCCATAAAACTTTTTGAAGTTGTATAAACCAAAGGATGACCCGGCATTTTTTCGTTTCTTCCGGCAATAACAATTAATTCCTTTTCCAATAATTTCTGAACACTGTAATCGCTGTTCACACCACGGATAGATTCTATTTCGCCTTTGGTGATAGGTTGTTTATAAGCAATGATGGCCAATGTTTCCAAAGCCGCATTGGATAAGCGTTTCAGGAACTTATCGCCATTCAGCTGTGCAATGGTTTTATGAAAATCTTTCTTGGTCAGGAATTGCCAGCCACCGCCACTTTCTTTTACTTCGAAAGGATAAAATTCGGAAGCATATTTTTCGCGGATACCTTCCAAACAACTTTCCACCTGATCCAGTGAAACACGTTCATCCATAAACCCAAATGCATTGTTGATGAGTTCAACAACTTCCAAGCTTGTCAATGGTTTTTCACTGGCAAAGATGAGTACTTCAATATGTGGTATGATGGCAGAAAGTTCCAAGTTTTAGAGGTTTAAGAGGTTTAAAAAGTTTAAGATGTTTAAAAAGTTAGAGTTTAGTATTTGAGCATTAAACATTTTGAACTTTTTAAACCTTTTAAACTATTTCTAACCCTGCAAAGCAGCAGCACCACTTACAATCTCAGTAAGTTCGGTTGTAATGGCAGCCTGTCTTGCACGGTTGTAAGAAATTTTTAATGTTTTTAATAACTCGTTGGCGTTTTCGGTTGCTTTGTCCATTGCTGTCATTCTTGCCCCATGTTCGCTTGCACCCCCATCGAGCACAGCTTTGAACAATTGTGTATTTAAAATTTTGGGCATTAATTCTGCAATTAACGCATCTTTTTCAGGCTCAAAAATAAAGTCGGCTTTTTTTGTACCCGAAATGCTTTGTGTTCTCGGGATCGGCAAAAATTGTTCGGCGGCAAAACGTTGGGTGGCAGCGTTTTTAAATTCGCTGTAAATAATTTCAACTGCGTCAAACTCTTTGTTCTCAAAGGCTTTCACGGCAGCCTGTGAAGCAACCTGCACATTTTCGAAAGTTAAATGGAGATAAAGGTCCCTGTAAGTTGCATCGGTTTTATAACCCATTTTTGTTAATCCTTCATAACCTTTTTTGCCAATGTTCCAGATGGTTACATTGCCTTTTTTATAAGCAGCTTGATATTTATCGGCAATAGTTTGTTTTGCCAGTTTAATGATGTTAGAATTATAAGCACCGCACAAACTTCTGTCGCTGGTGATCACGATCAATAACACTTTTTCTATATTTCTTTCTTCGGCTAATTTTAAACTTGAATCGCCATCAGCATTACTAACAATGTTGCTGAGTACTTCCTGCAATTTTTTTGCATAGGGTCTCATCTGAATGATTGCATCCTGAGCTTTGCGTAATTTAGCGGCACTCACCAATTTCATTGCTTTGGTAATTTGTTGCGAGCCCTGCACACTTTTAATACGGTTACGAACTTCTTTTAACTGACCGGCCATTTGAAATAAAAGTTTTTAGTTTATTGGCTTACCGGTTTAATCATTTTCGTCAGTGACTGATGAATATTTAAACCTTCTAAACCTTTTGAACCTGTTTTTAATCGGCAGCAAAAGTAACAGAAAAGCCTCTAAATTCCATCCATCCTTAAAAATCTGTGGAAATTCTTTCTGCAAAAGGCTTACAGCGTTTTTTCAGCCGCCGGTAAAACTGCATTTCAATATCGTTAAGTTATTGATAAAGCTGCTCTTCGATCAATCTTGCGGCTGTACAACCCCCAAATTCTTTACCTTTGGCGGCCTTTAAAAATAGTGCCAATTTGACCATAAAATATTTGTAGCACCGTTTTTGAAAAGCCAAACAATTATTTATTATAACAGAACTAATGATATGTTGAACATTTTATCAAAAATATTAGGTGGTAATAAAAGTGAGAAAGATGTGGCTAAGATTCAGCCATACGTTATCAAGATCAACCAATTCTTTGAGCAATACCAAAGTCTTTCTAATGATGAACTGAGAAATAAAACAGTTGAATTTAAACAACGAATCAAAGAACATTTAAAAGATATTGATGCAGAGATTTTGGGCAAGCAACAACAAGCCGATGAATTGCCTGCGGCAGATATCCATACCAAAGATGCCATTTATCAGGAAGTTGATAAATTAAAAAAAGAACGCGATAAGCAAATTGAAGTTATTCTTGATAAAATTTTACCCGAAGCTTTTGCAGTGGTAAAAGAAACCGCACGTCGCTTCAAGGAAAACACCGAGTTGGTTTCTACTGCAACTGATTTGGATAGAGATTTATCTGTAACAAAAGAGTATGTAAAAATTAATGGCGATAAATCGATCTTTCAAAATACATGGACGGCTGCGGGAGGTAAAGTAACATGGAACATGGTGCATTACGATGTGCAGTTGCTGGGTGGTATTGTGTTGCATCAGGGAAAGATTTCTGAAATGTCTACAGGTGAGGGTAAAACATTGGTGTCAACATTACCATCATATTTAAATGCATTGGCCGGAGAGGGTGTGCATGTGGTTACGGTGAATGATTATCTGGCAAAACGTGATAGTGAATGGAACGGAACTTTATTTGAATGGTTGGGATTGACTGTTGATTGCATCGATAAACACGAACCCAATGGCGAAGAAAGGCGCAAAGCATATTTAGCTGATATTACTTACGGAACAAATAACGAATTTGGTTTCGATTATTTGCGCGATAACATGGTGCACAGTCCCGATGAAATGGTGCAACGCAAACATCATTTTGCAATGGTGGATGAAGTGGATAGTGTATTGATCGATGATGCAAGAACACCGTTGATCATTTCGGGACCGATTGGCCGTCAGGATAACATCGAACAATTCTTTGAACTGAAACCAAGGATTGAAAAATTAGTGGAAGCACAAAAACGTGCGACCAATCAATTTTTAATTGAGGCTAAGAAAAAAATTGCGGAAGGCAATGATGATCCTAAAGATGGCGGGTTAGCGCTATTCCGTGCACAGCGCGGCTTACCGAAGAATAATGCATTAATAAAATATTTAAGCGAGCCCGGCATCCGTGTGAAATTACAGAAGACCGAAAATTATTATCTCGCTGATCAATCACGTGAAATGCCAAAGGCCGATGAAGAATTATATTTCTACATCGACGAAAAAAATAATTCGGTTGAATTAACCGATAAAGGCATTCAACTCATCACCAAAGCAGGAGAAGATCCCAACTTTTTTATCATTCCTGATATCAGCGTTGCATTAGCTGATATTGAAAAAAATGATTCGTTAGATGCTGAACAAAAATTGCATCAAAAAGAAAATATCATCAATGATTATTCTGTAAAGGCCGATCGTATCCATACTGTTCAGCAATTATTAAAAGCATATACTTTATTCGATAAAGATGTGGAGTATGTAGTATTGGATGAGCAGGTAAAAATAGTTGATGAACAAACAGGCCGTATCCTTGATGGTCGCCGTTATTCGGATGGATTGCATCAGGCCATCGAAGCAAAAGAAAATGTGAAGATAGAAGCTACAACGCAAACTTATGCTACGGTTACATTGCAGAACTATTTCAGAATGTATCACAAGCTGTGCGGTATGACCGGTACTGCCGAAACTGAAGCTGCTGAGTTGTGGGACATTTATAAATTAGATGTGGTAACTATTCCAACAAATCTTCCATGTATCCGTGTTGATGATCAGGATCTAGTTTTCAAGACCAAACGCGAAAAGTTTGGTGCGGTGATAGATGAAATAACAAAATTACGTAATGCAGGCCGGCCGGTTTTAGTTGGTACAACATCTGTTGAAGTGAGTGAATTGCTGAGCAGGATGTTGCGTCAGAAACAAGTTCCGCATAATGTATTGAATGCAAAACAACATGCACGTGAAGCGCAAATTGTTGCTGAAGCCGGTTTGGCCGGAGCCATAACCATTGCAACAAATATGGCCGGTCGTGGTACCGATATTAAACTTGGTCCGGGTGTAAAAGAAGCCGGTGGTTTAGCAATTGTGGGTACAGAGCGACATGAGTCGCGTCGTGTGGACAGGCAGTTGCGCGGCCGTGCAGGTCGCCAGGGCGATCCAGGTTCTTCTATGTTTTTTGTTTCGCTGGAAGATGATCTGATGCGCATGTTTGGCAGCGAACGAATCGCCAAAGTGATGGACTTTGCCGGATATAAAGAAGGCGAAGTGATTCAGCACAGCATGATCACCAAATCTATCGAACGTGCACAGAAAAAAGTAGAAGAAAATAATTTTGGTATCCGTAAACGTTTGTTGGAATATGATGATGTGATGAATAAACAACGTACGGTTATCTATACAAAACGAAGCCATGCTTTGTTTGGTGAAAGGTTGGCATTAGATCTTGATAATGCATTTTATTCTGTTGCAGAAGGATTAATTAATTCATTCAAAGAGCAAAACGATTTTGAAGGTTTCCGCTTGGCAGTGATCGTAAATTTCGGTACCGATACAAAAATTACGGCTGATGAATTAAACAGATCTTCCGAACAACAATTAGCCGAAAAATTATATGACGAGGTAATCGAAAATTATCAGCATAAAAAACAAGAACTCGCTGCAAAAGCATTTCCAGTATTTAAAAATATCCGATTAAAACAGGGCAATCATATCGAAAATGTTATTGTTCCGTTTACGGATGGAAGAAAGACAATGCAGGTGCTGGCCAATATGGAAAAAACATTGGCAACCAGTGGCGGCGAAATGGTAAATGCGCTGGAACGCAATGTTACATTGGGTTTGATTGATGATGCATGGAAAGAACATTTGCGTGCCATGGATGATCTGAAACAAAGTGTGCAAACTGCAACATACGAACAGAAAGATCCGCTGGTGATTTATAAAGTGGAAGCATTTAATCTATTCAAGAATATGGATAGTGAAGTGAACAGGGATATTGTTGAATTTTTATCGCATGCAACGATTCCTTTGGAAGATGAAGGACAGGTAAGGGAAGGTCGCCAGCAAAAAACCGATCTCAGTAAAATGCGCACACAAAAAGACGAATTGGATGGCGCAGGACACGATGATAATTATATTGATCCATCGGCACCGGTAAAACAAGAACCAATTAAAGTAGGGCCGAAGATTGGAAGAAACGATCCTTGTCCTTGCGGCAGCGGAAAGAAATATAAGCAGTGTCATGGAAAAGATGCTTAGCTAAAAAATCCCGATAAGTTTTATCGGGATTTTTTTTAATGCATGGCACAATATTTGTTATTTTATTAATAAATGAAACGTCTTGTAAATTTATTTTTAATTCAACTTAAAAAATTGCGTATGAAAAAAATTATCGTCATTTTATTGCTTTTATCAGCAGGTCATTTGACTGCACAAAATTGCGTTGTAATGGTAGCTTCATTAAAAGGAAGTTATACTGGCGAATGCAAAAAAGGAATAGCCAATGGTAATGGTACTGCTGTTGGCATTGATACTTATGTTGGGAACTTTAAAAACGGGTATCCTGATGGCAAAGGAAAGTATTCCTGGAAAAATGGTAATTGGTATGATGGTTATTGGAAGAAAGGAGTTTTTGAAGGGGAAGGTACTTTGCATGTTGCTAAAACAAATACAGCTGATGCGAACGAATTAAAAGGATCGTGGGCTAATGGAAAATTTAAAGGTGTTAGTAAAAGATCTTTTACTGTTGATGTGATGAGCAATAAAATCAGCGATGTTAATGTACGTAAAGCAGGAAAAACCGGAGAAGATATTACTATCGTTGTAAAATCAATTACCGGCGGCGGATCAACATTACTGGGTGGTTCTCCCATGCAAACCGAATCTTCGGTTGTTTCAAGCAATACAATTCCTAAAGTTAAATTAACCGATATACAGGTTTTATCAGGAAGTTATTTGACTAAAGTTGATAATGAATATTCGCCCATTGCCAATAAATATACTTTGCAACATGCTGTGTTCCCGATATCATTATATCTTTCTTTCGATTCAGAAAGAATAAAAGTTGATCTTTCTGAAAAAGCAAATTGGATCATTGATGTTAAGCTGGATAAATAAAATTTTTATCTTTTTGAAGAGGTTGTCAAATTCTATTGACAACCTTTTTCTTTTTAATTACATTTGATATTCACAACAACTTATTATGGTTGCAGAAAAAAATATTATTGCTATTCCAGATTTCAGATATAGTACGCATATCGATCATGTTGGTGTGGAAGAAAGAGCTTCACGTTTTACCAAACGCAGCATTAAAGCCGAAACAAAACTGAATGGTTTGAAGTTGACCTTGAACATGATCGACCTCACAACTCTGGAAGGAAAAGATACCGAAGGAAAAGTAAAACAACTTTGTTATAAAGCACAGCATTTACACGACACATATCCCGGATTGCCAACAGTGGCGGCCATTTGCGTGTATCCATCGATGGTGAGTGTTGCAAAAAAAGCATTGAGTAATTCTGGAATTAATGTGGCATCGGTTGCTACGGCATTTCCAAGCGGTCAGGCATCGCGTGATGTAAAAATTCGTGATGTAAAATATGCTGTAAATAATGGAGCTGATGAAATTGATATGGTAATTAGTCGCGGTAAATTTTTGCAGGGTGATTATAATTTTGTGTTTGATGAAATTGCTGCGGTGAAAGAAGCATGCGGTCCCGTTTCAAACGGGATAAGATTAAAAGTTATTTTAGAAACCGGAGAATTGGTTACGTATGATAATGTGCGCAAAGCAAGTGATATTGCGATGTATGCCGGAGCCGATTTTATTAAAACATCAACAGGAAAAGTTACGCCTGCTGCAACTATGCCGGTAACATTGGTGATGCTGGAAGCTATCAGAGATTTTTATTACAAGACAGGAAAAATGATCGCTATGAAACCTGCGGGTGGTATTAGTAAATCGAAATTGGCTCTACATTATTTGGTGATGTTGCAGGAAACATTGGGTGATGCATGGATGAATAATCATTGGTTTAGATTTGGTGCAAGCAGTTTGGCAAATGATGTGCTGATGCAATTAGAAAAAGAAAGAACAGGTGTGTATCAGAGTTCGAATTATTTTTCGATTGATTAGTCTGAACAGGGATTGGGGAGGATTAAAAGGATTGTTTGGATTGATGATAAATGATATAAAGTACAAGTGTGCGACGCAACAGGCGATGCCATGAAAAACAAAAGCCGGTAACAAAAAAATAATTTCTAATTAATGATTGAAGTACGAAACATAAAAAAATCTTTTGGCGAAAAAATAATATTGGAAGATATCAGTGCTGTGATGGAAGCCGGTAAATGCAATTTAATTATCGGCATCAGCGGCAGCGGTAAAACGGTGTTGACAAAATGTATTGTTGGATTGTTTACACCCGATAGCGGCGATATTTTATACAACAACGAAAGCATGTTGCAGATGGATAAACATGCGTATAAAAATTTGCGTCAGCAGATAGGTATGCTGTTTCAGGGATCGGCATTATTTGATTCGATGACGGTTGAACAAAATGTTCGTTTTCCGCTGGACATGTTTACCAACTGGACTTTAGCCGAAAGAACAAAACGTGTGAATGAAGTTTTAGACAGGGTGAATTTAAAAGATGCCAATAAAAAATATCCTGCAGAGATCAGTGGTGGTATGAAAAAACGTGTGGGTATTGCAAGAGCCATTGTTTTGAATCCAAAATATTTGTTTTGTGATGAACCGAATTCGGGACTCGATCCGCAAACATCTTTACTGATAGATAAATTAATTAAAGAAATTACCAACGAATTTCAAATCACTACGATTGTGGTTACGCATGATATGAACAGTGTGATGGAGATAGGCGATCATATTGTTTATCTGCACGATGGACGCAAGCAATGGGAAGGAACGAATAAGGAAATCATTTTCAGTAAAAATGAATTACTCAATAATTTTATTTTTGCATCCGAATTTTTGCAGGATGCAAAGCAGATGCGGATGATGGAATCCAATAATAACAAATAATTGCAAATCGCGGCATGGTTTTCGACTTTGGTGTAATATTAAATTAATCAAAAAAATAAAACCATGAAAAAAATAGCATTATTTGCCTTTGGTGCAATCATCACATTAAGTGCAGTGGCACAAGGTCCTGTAGAAAAAGCTCAGCTAAAACAAGTAAAAAATGACAAAAAAGAATTAAAGGAAGAAAGATCCGAGCGCAATACAAAAATTGCACACGGAAAAATAAAGGCTGCCAAATATGACCAAAAAGAAATAAGAACCGATAGAAAGCACATGAATGCAACAAAGAAGCATTTGAAAAATAAAGGGGTTAAAAAACCTATTACAAAAGCAACGGGTAAACCATCAATTAATAATTAAGATTTATTCGCTTCATTTAATTTTATAAAACTGTCAAGAAAAAATTGACAGTTTTTTTTGTTTAGTAGAGCTAAGAACAATTAATTTTAAGCCATGAAAAAATACATCTTCTTTATTTTATTTTTGATCGCAATTCCTTTTACATCGTTTGAACAAGCCAATGGAGAACCTGTTCCGGCTTACAAGAAAAGTCCAACAATACCTGCTTTTAAAATTGTTGAAACGAGAGATACAACGTCAACTTTTACCAAAGACAGTTTGCCTAAACATAAACAGGTTGTAATCATTTATTTTAGTCCCGATTGCAGTCATTGCCAATATCAGGCAACAGAGATCGTAAAAAATATGGATAAGTTCAAGCATGCATTTTTTGTATGGATCAATTATCATCATAGTTTAAAAGCACTTACTGAATTTTCAGAAAAATATAAACTGAACCAATTCAGCAATGTTGTTGTGGGTAAAGAGACTTCGTATAAAACTGCGGTGTTTTATCAGATCGAATTCACACCGTTCATTGCTATTTATAATTCGAAAGGGATTTTCAAAAAAGAATTCCGTACAGGCGCTAAGCCCGAAGAGTTGATAGAAGCATTAAAATAAATTTTTGATTTAACTTAACGTATCGGCATTTGCATTTGAACTTGCTGTAATTTTGCCGCGAAAATCATTTAATCAAATTATAAATTTTATTTCCGTATGAAAATTACAGTAGTGGGTGCCGGTGCTGTTGGAGCTACAACAGCCGACAATATTGCACGTACAGAATTAGCAAGCGAATTAGTTATATTAGACATTAAAGAAGGCTTTGCAGAAGGAAAGGCGCAGGACATTCAGCAAACTGCTGCATTGTTGGGTTTCGATACAAGAATTACAGGTACAACAGGCGATTATTCTAAAACTGCCGGAAGTGCAGTGGTAGTAATAACTTCAGGTATTCCGCGTAAACCGGGAATGACCCGTGAAGAACTGATCGGTACCAATGCCGGAATCGTAAAAGGTGTTGCCGAAAATATTTTGAAACATTCTCCCGAAGCCATCATTGTGGTTATTTCTAATCCGATGGATACAATGACATATTTGGCATTGCAATCAACTGGGTTACCTAAAAACAGGATCATTGGTATGGGGGGTACATTAGACAGTGCACGTTTTAAATATCAATTGAGCCAAACATTGGGTTGCAGTGCCGGCGATCTGAATGCAGTTGTTGTTGGCGGTCATGGCGATACAACAATGATCCCGTTGATCCGCATGGCAACCTGGAACAGTGTTCCGGTAACTAATTTCTTATCGAAAGAACAACAGGATAAAATTGTTGCCGACACAATGGTTGGCGGTGCTACACTAACTAAATTATTGGGAACATCAGCATGGTATGCACCGGGTGCTGCCGGAGCTGCAGTTGTTGAAGCTATAGTTCGTGATGAGAAAAAATTATTTACTGCCTGTGTTTATCTGGATGGTGAATACGGACAAAAAGATATTTGTATGGGTGTGCCTGTTGTTGTTGGAAAGAATGGCTGGGAAAAGATCGTGGAATTTAATTTGAATGATGAAGAAAAAGCCGCTTTCTCAAAAAGCGCAGATGCCGTAAGAAATATGAATGAAGTGCTGAAAAGCTTATAAAAATTTTCGCTTTATTTTTTTAAAACCTCAACATTTTTGTTGGGGTTTTTTATTGCAATAAAATGAAAAGAATAATTGTAACATTATTCTTTTTTAAACGTATAATTAGCTATCTCGCTGCAGGTTCGCAACCTTTTATCACGAATTTTCACCGTTCAATACAAAAACATGTACTATGTAAAACAAAGTACTTGACATTTGTTGAATAATTGAAACAATATGAACCTTAAACTAACATTTACCATTGCAGGAATCGTAGTAGCATCTTTGAGTTCTTCTGCTCAAACTACTTCAAAATCAATTATTTCCGGATTTGTCAACGAGTCAAACAACAAGACATTGGCAAACGTAACCGTATCGTTGTTAAAAGCAACCGACAGCAGTTTAGTAAAAGCAGCTTTATCTGCTGATGATGGCAGTTTTGAGATTGCTGCAGCAAATTCCGGCAAGTTTTTATTGAGCTACGAAAGTTTGGGATTTGAAAAAAATTATTCATCTGTTTTTGAAATTGCAGCCGGAAAAAATTATAAGGCAAGAACTGTTACATTAAAACAGGCCACAAAAAGGTTACAGGATGTTACCGTTACATCTAAAAAACCTATGATTGAAATTAAGGCCGACAAAACAATCTTTAATGTTGAAGGCAGTATCAATGCAACAGGAAGCAATGCGTTGGAATTACTCCAAAAAAGTCCGGGCATACAGGTTGATAACAATGATAACATCAGCATGAAAGGAAAAACAGGGACTAAAATTTATATTGATGGAAAACCAACACAACTCGATTCAAAAAATTTAGCCGAATATTTAAAAGGCATTAACAGCAACGATATTGAGGCAATTGAAATGATCAGCAACCCGAGTGCAAAATATGATGCAAGCGGTAATGCGGGCATCATCAATATCAAACTCAAAAAGAATAAAAAATACGGCACCAACGGAAGTGTTACTGCCGGTTTGATTCAGGGTATTACTCCCAGAGGAAATGGTTCTGTAAATTTAAATTACAGAAATAAAAAAGTAAACCTTTTCAGTAATGTCAGTGGCAGTATCGGCCAATACGAGAACACACAAAATTTATACAGGATTCAAAGTGATACTTTGTTTGACCAGAGAAGTGCACAAAACAGCGATCGTAAAAATATAAACATAAAAGCCGGTGCAGACTTTTTTATCAACAAGAAAAATACATTCGGCATCATGGCAACTACCAATTTCGGTAATGAAGTTTGGAACAGCGAAAGCAATACACCCATTTCATATACGCAAACAGGTCAATATGTAAAAACACTGACTGCATTTAATTCAATTCCCGGCAATAGAAATAATGCCGATTTCAATATTAATTATAAGTATGCCGATACCAGCGGAAGAGAAGTAAATTTTGATGCCGATTATGGTTCTTTCCGGGGAAGAAGCAACAGCTATCAACCTAACTATTTTTATGATGGTAACATGAATTTGTTAGGCAGTGCCATCTATAAAAACAATACACCTATCAATATTGATATTTATTCTGCAAAAGTTGATGCCGAACAAAATTTATGGAAAGGCAAATTAGGATATGGTGCTAAATTTTCATACGTTAAAACACAAAACACGTTCGACTTTTATGATGTGTTAAACGGACATGATATCATTGATCTTCCGCGGAGTAATAGTTTTCTTTATAAGGAAAATGTAAATGCTGCATACATAAATTATCAACGCCAGTTAAATTCAAAATGGAGTTTGCAGGCCGGACTAAGAGTAGAGCAAACCAACAGCACCGGCATATTAACAAGAGCAGATGGTTTAACACAAAATGACGATAGTGTAAAAAGATCTTACACCAATCTTTTCCCGAGTGCTGCATTAACATGGACCATCAATAAAAAGAATACTTTAAACTTAACGTATAGCAGACGAATTGACCGGCCTTCCTATCAGGATCTGAATCCTTTCGAAAACAAATTAGACGAATTGACTTACGAAAAAGGTAATGCATTTCTTCGTCCGCAATACACCGATAATATTGAACTGACACACACTTTCATGGGAACCATCAACACAACAATCGGTTACAGCCATGTAAAAGATTATGCTACTCAGGTGTTAGATACCACCAATAAAAATGCAACTTATGTTCAACAACAAAATTTAGCCACCGAGCAGATAATCAGTTTTAATATCGGCTCATCTTTACCCATTAAAAAATGGTGGAATGGTTATGCAAACTTTTGGTATAATTATTTATTGTTTGATGGTGAGTTCAATAATAAAAATGTATCGCTTACAATTCCGATTTATGGTGCTTACCTGCAACAAAGTTTTACTTTAGGAAAAGAATATACCGCCGAAATGAGTGGATGGTTTAATGGTCCCGGTGTTTGGGGTGCAACCGGTACAACCAAGGCTCAGGGCGGATTAGACATTGGCATACAAAAACAATTATTTAAAAAGAAAGCAACTATAAAATTAACTGCAACTGATATTTTGGGAACTGCAAATCCTTGGCATATTACCAGCAACTTCGGCGGTCTGTATCTTGATGGAAATGGTACATGGGAAAGCAGAACGATCCGATTGAATTTTACGTATCGTTTTGGCAGCAATCAAATTAAATCTGCAAGGCAACGACAAACAGGTTTAGAAAGTGAGTCGAAAAGAATTAAATAAAAACTATGAAGACCAGATAAAAAAATCCCTTTGCAATGCAGAGGGATTTTTTATTTTATCAACTCAATTGTTTTCACAGCCATCATTTCAACATTCTGCAATTCCATACATTTAAAATGTTTTTTTGGGCATTGTTTATATCCAATCTTTGAACAAGGCCGGCAACGCAAACCTGAAACCTGAAACTTGAAACTTGAAACCTGATCTTTCCCGAAATATTCACTCATCCCAAATTCTGGAACCGTATTTCCCCAAACCGAAATAATTTTCTTTTTAAATGCAGCTGCAATGTGCATCAGGCCTGTATCGTGTGTGATGATGAGATTTGCATTTCTAACCAGATCGGCACTTTCGTTCAAATTAAATTTACCGCAGGAATTATAAATTTTTATTTCATTCACCGCAGCAATTTCATCACCAACAATTTTATCTTCTTTGCCACCTAATAAAATAATTGGGAAATTAATTTTATCGCACAACTCTTTTAATTTATGGACCGGTAATTTTTTTGTGTTCAATGCAGCACCGATAACAATACCAACATAACCAAAAGAATGCGATAGCGGAATATCATCTTTTGTAATAAGATCTTTTTGCGGAATAAAATAATCCAAAACTTTTCCGTCGTTCACCACACCAAAACTTTTGATGGTTTCCAAATAACGGTCAACTATATGAACATCAGGCAGACGATTCATTTTTAATGCGGTCAGCAACCATTTTTGAATATTTAATTTATTGAACGAAAAACTTTTTACGCCATGCAATGCACGCTTCACCTTCCATGTACGGAGATTGTGATGCAGGTCTATGATATAATCGTAGTCTTCGTTTTGCAGCAGGTGGATCATCAATTCCCAACTTTCGTTCAGCACAATAACTTTATCAACGTGTGGATTATTTTCAACCAATCCGCAATAATTTTTCTTCGTTAAAAAATGCACGGTCGCATCTTTCACCTGCTCTTTTAAACAACGGATAACAGGCGTGGTTAAAACAATATCACCAATGGAAGAAAAGCGGATGATGAGAAATTTCATTGCACGAATTTATGAGAAATAGTATTTGTATTTTTTTTCACAACAAAGTGCACAAAGTTTTTTCCTTTTGTGCTCTTTGTGGTTAATCATTTGTTCAATAAAGTTTCGAAAGTACAAGAGTGCGACGCAACCTAAGTCCCACAATGATTTGCAGCCGGTAACAAAAAAATTTACGGATACATTTCTTCCACTTCCAGCTCTACATAATTAAGGTCCTTATGATAAGTTTCTTCGGTAAAATAAAATGCAACCAATGTAATGCTCATCACAACAAATGCTGTTACAATGCCGCTGTTTATTAAAGTCCAGCCCCATGTTTTTTGAAACAAATTCAGGAACATTAAATTAATTAAAGGCAATGCGCCTCGTACCATATTCGGAATAGTGGTGGCTGCTGTTGCACGCAAATTAGTGCCGAATTGCTCTGCACCCATAGTAATGAAAATGGCCCAGAACCCTGTGCTGAAGCCCAGCAGCGCACAAATGATATACATGCTTTGATTAGAATTATTATAACTGCTGAAGAAAAGTATCAGTGATAAAGTGCAAAGAAAATAATACAGCAACAATGCTTTTTTGCGGCTTTGAAAATACTGACTTACAAATCCAACAAACATATCGCCCAACGAAATGGCTGCGTATGCAAACATGATGGAACGACCCGAATCGATCGTTGTACTTCCAAACATGGCTTTACCAAAACGATCGCTTTGGTTTACCAAAATACCGATCACATACCATGTTGGTAATCCAATTAAAATGGCAAGAAAATATTTTTTAAAACGTTTGCGATTGTTGATGAGCATGAAAAAATTTCCACGTTTTATGTTTGTTGTTTTTATTTCTTTGAACATACCCGATTCAACAACAGAGATCCGCAGGAACAGTAATAAAATTCCCAACCCGCCACCAATAAAATAACACAAACGCCAGTCTTCTGTTAATTGATAAATAAAATAAGCAACTACGGCACCACTTAACCCAATGCCCGCCACCATTGATGTTCCGATGCCTCTTTTATTTTTTGGCAGGAGCTCGCTTACCAAAGTTATACCGGCACCCAACTCGCCTGCCAAACCAATGCCTGCAATAAAACGGCACCATGCATATTGATCAACTGTATGAATAAATCCTGTTGCAAAATTGGCCAGACTGTATAAAATGATCGATCCAAATAAAACACTTAGCCTTCCTTTTTTATCGCCCAAAATTCCCCAGATGATTCCCCCAATCAATAAACCAACCATTTGCCAGTTAATAACTTTTGTACTGTCGGCAAGGATACTTGCATCGGTTGAACCAACGCCTGTCATGCTCGATTTTTTTACGATAGTAAATATTAGCAGGTCGTAGATATCAACAAAATAACCGAGTGCAGCAACAATAACAGGAAGCGATAAAACGCCGTACGTTTTTTTATTCATGATGGCAATGTTGAAAAACTAAAATACAATTTTAAATGATAATTATGTTACGGGCAGAAGTATTTCAATGAAACTTCGGTTGCGTCGCACTCTTCAACGCTTTGTTCTTTGCTGAACTTTTTTGCAATAAAAAATTATTGAGGACGATGTTTGCTTTTTCCAAAAACCAGTTTAAGAATAACAGGAGCAGTGGTAACCAAAACAATGCCCAGCACAATTACTTCGAGATGTTTGGTCAGATCGAAATTAAATTTCTCTATAAAAAATTTATGCAGATAATGTCCGCCTGCCAGCATGGTTGTTGCCCAAGCAATACAACCCACAATATTAAAGTAAGAGAATTTCTTTTTATCCATATCAACAATGCCGGCAACAATGGGAGCGAAGGTTCTTACGATCGGTAAAAACCTTGCAAACACAATAGCACTGCCGCCATGCTTTTCATAAAAATCGTGTGCCTGATGCAAATAATGTTTTTTAAATAATAAATTATCATTCCAATGATACATTCTGTGCCCCACTTTATTTCCAAAAATATATCCGGTTGTATTGCCCAATATCCCGGCAACACTAACCAGTGCAATGATCATCACAAGATTTAAAATATCACTGCCTGTATTAAATAAATAATCAGCTAATTTATTGCTGAAAATACCTGCAACAAATAATAAACTATCGCCGGGTAAAAAGAAGCCCACAAATAATCCTGTTTCAGCAAATACAATAAATAACATCAGCCACAAACCCCCGTTATCGATATAAAACTGAGGTTGCAATAACTGATGCCATTCAAATGCTGCTAATAATGTTATCATGTAAATTCGTTGAGTTGTTTTGCTGATGGATTTTCTAAACCGCCTTCCCATTTACTTACCACACTTGTTGCCAAAGCATTTCCTAAAACATTGGTTCCTGTTCGAAGCATATCGCAAAAATGATCGATGGGCAAAATTAATGCAACACCTTCGGGCGGGATTTTAAACATGGCACAGGTAGCTAACACAATAATCAATGAAGCCCTTGGTACGCCTGCAATCCCTTTGCTCGTTAACATCAATACCAATAACATGGTTAATTGAGTTGCTATCGGAAGATGAATGCCATAAGCCTGTGCAATGGCCAAACTGGCAAATGTCATGTACATCATACTTCCATCCAAATTAAACGAATAACCTAATGGTAAAATGAAAGCAACGATCTGATTTTTGCAACCAAACTTTTCTAATTCTTCGGTTAATTTAGGAAATACAGCTTCGCTGCTGGTGGTGCTGAATGCAATTAACAAAGGGCTTCCAATTCTTGACAGCAATTCTTTCATCCTTCCTTTTAAAATGATCAATCCTACAGAGCTTAATATTACCCACAATAAAAATATCCCTATCACAAAAAAAGCATAATAAACAAAATAGAATTTAAAGATGCTCAATCCTTTTTCGGCAACCACTGCTGCCAATGTTCCAAATACGCCAAGGGGTGCAAAGTTCATGATGTAGTTCACCACTTTTAAAATGATATGCGAGAAAGCATCGAATGCTTTGATCACCGGTTTTACTTTTTCGCCAAGCGATGCTGCTGCCACACCAAAGAAAACAGAGAACACAACTATCTGTAAGATTTCGTTACTGGCCATGGCTTCAAAAATGCTGGCAGGCACAACATGTTCTACAAATTTTTGCAGCGAGAATTCCTGTGTTTTTCCCATCAGGTCTTTTAGTCCGGCAGTGTCGGCCTGCGAGAGATCGATGTACGAACCCGGTTGAAAAACGTTCACTAAAAACATGCCGAGCAATAAACTGATCAGTGATGCAGAAATGAACCACAGCATGGCTTTGCCGCCAACGCGACCCACAGTTTTAAGGTTACCCAACTTTGCAATACCCACAACCAATGTAGAAAATACAAGCGGTGCAATAATTGATTTTACTAACCGTATGAAAATGGTTCCCAATAATTTTACATTGCCTGCAAAAGATTTGATCGTTTCGGCCGATGCTGTTTCGTGTACAATAAATCCTGCGATAATGCCAAGCACCATCGCAATCAAAATATAAAAGGTGAGTTTGTTACCCTTCATTAAAAAACAATTAGAAAGGCAATATAGTAATTATGTTGTAAAGCCCTTCATCAAAACGTTTTATAAAACTTTTATGCTACGGAATGATTTAATCTGTATTTTTCCAAATCGAAATTTAAAAACACCACAATTAATTGTACTATGAGTTTATTCAGAAAAAAATCTTTAGATATCTTAATGTCGCAAGCCGGCGAGTCGGAAAAAGGATTAAAACGAACACTGGGCGCTGGCAATTTAATTGCATTGGGAATTGGTGCCATCATCGGTGCCGGGTTATTTGTAAGAACAGCAGCGGCTGCAGGTGAACATGCTGGTCCTGCCGTTACTTTGTCATTTATTATTGCAGCTATTGGTTGTGCATTTGCGGGATTATGTTATGCCGAATTTGCATCCATCATTCCTATTGCCGGTAGTGCTTACACTTATGCGTATGCAACAATGGGCGAATTAATTGCATGGATCATTGGTTGGGCTTTGATACTGGAATATGCATTGGGTGCGGCAACCGTAAGTATTGCATGGAGCGAGTTCTTAAATAAACTAGTTGGGGGAAGTATTCCCTTCGAGTGGTGCCATTCACCTTTAGAGTCGGCATTGGATACTGCAGGTGTTTTGCATCATGGCATTATTAATGCTCCTGCATTATTCATTTTATTATTGCTTTCCATGTTATTGATCAAAGGCACGCAGGAATCGGCAACAGTAAATGCCATCATCGTGTTTGTTAAAGTATCAATTGTATTGGTATTTATTGCCATTGGATGGAGTTTTATACAAAGCAAAAATCATACGCCTTATTTAATTCCGGCCGATGCTAAGGATGCGCTGCAACCCGACGGTACGTTTTTTAGTTATAAAGGATTTTTTAATCACGGATGGGGTGGCGTATTAAAAGGTGCAGCCATTGTATTCTTTGCATTCATTGGTTTCGATGCGGTATCAACTGCTGCACAGGAAGCAAAAAATCCAAAGAAAGATATGCCGATTGGTATTTTAGGTTCTTTGGTTATTTGTACATTTTTATATGTTTTATTTTCATGGGTGTTAACAGGTGTTGCACCATATACCGATTTTGTAAAAGCAGGTAAAGAAGCTTCGGTTGCTTATGCCATTGAAACTTATATGGCAGGATTTGGATGGCTGGCCAAATTAGTTACTATCGCCATTCTTGCAGGTTTCTCTTCTGTAATATTGGTAATGTTAATGGGACAAAGTCGTGTGTTCTACACCATGAGCTCGGATGGTTTATTGCCAAAAATATTTTCTGATCTGCATGCTAAATTCCGTACACCCTATAAAAGCAATATCATCCTTTTTGTTTTTGTAGGATTGTTTGCAGCATTTGTTCCGGGAAGTGTTGCCGGTGACCTGACCTCTATCGGAACTTTACTGGCATTTGTTTTAGTTTGTATTGGTATCATCATTTTAAGAAAAACAGATCCGCATTTAGTCCGCCCTTTTAAAACACCATTGGTTCCGTTAGTTCCTATCCTGGGGATACTCGTTTGTACTGCAATGATCATCAGTTTATGGGGAACCACTTTATTAAGTGCGTTCATCTGGATGATCGTAGGCTTGGTTATTTATTTCGGCTACAGCCGGAAAAGAAGCAAGCTGCATAATCCTTCGGAGATAGTACCACATGCGTCCGATTTCGAATAAACGACATTATAAAAAAGTGAAAGCCTCTTTGATATAAAAGAGGCTTTTTTTGTTGCCGTTGTTCAGTTACTTTTGCAGCCGCTTTGTTCAATCATAAATATTAAATCTAAAATTTCAAATCTTAAATAGTTTATGGGAAGGATTTTTGAAGTAAGAAAAGCAACCATGTTTGCCCGTTGGGACAGGATGGCCAAACAATTTACCCGCATTGGAAAAGAAATTGTGATTGCCGTAAAAGCAAGCGGACCCGATGTGGCCACCAATCCTGCATTGCGCAGATGTTTTCAAAATGCGAAGAGTGTAGGTATGCCCAAAGACAGGGTAGAGGCGGCTATTAAAAGAGCCATGGGTAAAGACACCACCAACTACGAAGAAATAATGTACGAAGGTTATGCGCCTCATGGCGTTGCATTGCTGGTGGAAGCTGCAACCGATAATCATGTGCGTACGGTAGCCAATGTAAAAAGCCATTTTAATAAAGGTGGCGGTGCCATGGGTAACAGCGGCAGTGTAAGTTTTCAGTTTAAGAAGATGGGTGTATTTAAATTAAAACCCGAAGGTTTGGATATCGAAGAATTGGAATTGGAACTAATTGATTTTGGTTTGGATGAATTAGGCGAAAGCACCGACGATAATGGCAATAACATTATTGTATTGCGTTGTGCCTTTGTTGATTTTGGTAAACTGCAAAAAGCATTGGAAGATAAAAATCTAACACCCATCAGTGCCGAACTGGAATGGATACCAACAACAACTGTTCCGGTAACCGACGAACAGGCCGAGGATGTAAGTAAATTAATTGAACGATTGGAACAGGATGAAGATGTAAATAAAGTGTTTCATAACATGGGATAAAACCCAATGGTTGCATTAAAAAATCTGTCACGTTGCATCTATCGAAATGTTGACAGATTTTTTTATGGAATAAATAACTTCGATATTATACTTCGTAAGTAACCAACTTCAACTCTTTAACAGTTTTGAATTGTTTGTCGGAAGTAATCAAGGGAAGGTCTAAAACAATAGCAGTTGCTGCAATGATGCTGTCAGGTAATTTTAAAAAAGAATTCTTTTTTGTTTCAATAGTTTGATCTCGTATTGCATCATCTATATTCACAATAACAAAAGCCGATAAGAAACTTTTAATTTGTTGCATTTCCTTGGCAGTAATATTCTTGTAACTCAACAATTCCATCTCAGAAATAATGGAAATGTATAGCTTTTCACCATTCAATAATTCGGCCAGTATTTCATCGCCATTAAGTATATATAAAACCGCGTTGGTATCAATCAAAAATTTCTTTCCCATTCATCTCTCATTTTTTTTTGTATTTCCATCGGGTCTTCTTTCAACTTAATCACACCGCAATACTTTTTTGTATCTACTCCTTTTACAGGCAGCTTGTCAAGTTTTTTCCGGATAGCCGCAATTTCTTTTTTGCTGGCCCCTTTTTTTAGTACCAATACCATATCATTCCTTTTCAACAAATTTAGTTTTAAAAAACCATTCTTTAAAATATTGCCCAAGGGAAGAAAATTTAGCATTTTAATTCACGGGGATATAAACCTTGTTTAGTTTTACAGGATGTGTGAACTGAATGAAATAAAAAATCCCGTTATTTTATTTGATGGTGTCTGCAATTTATGTTGCGGCAGTGTTCAGTTCATCATTAAAAGAGATAAGAAAAAACAATTCCGTTTTGCTTCTTTGCAAACTGAATTTGGAAAGAATATTTTGCAACAATTTGAGTTGAATGAAAATAATATCAACTCATTTATTTTAATCGAGGATGGAAAACTGTTTATGCGATCAACTGCAGCATTAAAAGTTGCCAAACAATTATCGGGTGCATGGAAAATGATGTACGTTTTTATTCTTGTTCCTGCATTTCTCAGAAATTATATTTATACTGTTATTGCCAATAACCGATATAAATGGTTTGGTAAAAAAGAAGCATGCTGGTTGCCTGACAAGGAAATGAGGAATTTGTTTTTGTGATAGTTGATTTTATATTGATCAATGAATTGATTGATCAATATATTTTTTCAATTCTCCAACTGCTGCTTCTAATTGATGAATATTGTCCAACACAAAATATTGCTTCTGAAAACTATCTTTAATATACGGGGTCTGTAAAATTTGATTCACATTAAAAGGTATCGGGTTAGCCGCTGTCGATAAACAAAACTTCGTTTCTCCTATCGAGGAAAGGATACCGGCACCATATATCTTCATTTTCCCGTCTTCTTTTATCAGTCCGAATTCAATTGTGTACCAATAAAGCCTCGCAATATATTCGATCACCATTTCATTATCTAAATAATTGATCGCAACGCCGGCCAATGCTTCCAGAAACTTACTGATAACGGGGTCTGCCAGCAGCGGCACATGACCAAATACATCATGAAACATATCGGGCTCTTCCAGATAATCCAATTGTTCCATCTTGCGCAGCCAACAGGTAGCACCAAAAGCTTTTGAAGCCATGCGGTGAAAAAATATATCATTCGGTATCAAACCCGGCACAGCGTAGATGGTCCATCCGGTAGCCTGGTTTAAATATTCATTTACTTGACTGAAATCAGGAATGAGTTTTGAAGTAAAGCCCAACAGACTGAGTCCATTACTAAAATGGGTAGAAGCAACTGCAGCAATACTATCCATCTGCCGTGCGTAAAGCAACGCCCATATATCGTGTTCGGTGCCGGTATAATTCCCGTATTGTTGTTCAGGGTAATTAATCTCATTTGTTAGGTTCATAGAGCAAGCATTTTAATATTGTTTATTAAATTAAAATTTATATATTTTATATTTATCAAATTACTCCGCCCAGCTCATCGTATAATTTTCATTCTCTATGTTCAAAGCATCTTCGGTCAGCATCAAGGGATGGAATGTATCCACCATCACAGCTAATTCTTTGGTCTCTTTTGCGCCAATGCTTTTCTCCACACTGCCGGGGTGAGGGCCATGAGGGATGCCTGCCGGATGTAATGTGATCATTCCTCTCGTAACATTTTTCCTGCTCATAAAATCTCCGTCAACATAATACAATAATTCGTCGCTGTCAATATTGCTATGATTGTACGGTGCAGGAATAGCATTGGGATGATAATCATACAAACGCGGTACAAAACTGCAGACCACAAAATTGTTTGCTTCAAATGTTTGATGTACAGGAGGGGGCTGATGCACTCTTCCGGTAATGGGTTCAAAATCGTGAATGCTGAATGCAAAAGGGTAGCAACAGCCATCCCAACCTACCACATCAAAAGGATGATGGGCATAATGCAATCCGTATAAAACAGATCTCTTTTTTGTTTTAATTAAAAAATCACCTGCTTCATCTTTTGTCACTAAGTTTTTTGGCCTGCGGATATCTCTTTCGCAAAAGGGGGAATGTTCTAATAATTGCCCATATTTACTTATATATTTTTTAGGATATCTGATAGGGCTGAATGATTCAACAATAAACAATCTGTTCTTTGCATCATTAAAATGAATTTGATAGATCGTTCCTCTGGGTATCATCACATAATCTCCGTAACCAAATTCAATCTCGCCATACGGAGTGAGCAGCTTGCCGCTTCCTTCGTGTACAAAGATCATTTCATCAGCATCAGCATTCTTATAGAAATGATCGGTCATGCTTTTTTGCGGCGCAGCCAAAACAATATGGCAATCATTATTTACCAAAACTGCTTTTCTGCTTTGTAAAAAATCCTTTTCAGGCCGAATATTAAAACCTTCGAAGCAGCGGTGTTGCAGCATCTTCTCTTCAGCAATTGTAGGAGCCATATTTACAGGATCATCTGTTTTTATTATTTGTGTAGGCGGATGGCAATGATAGAGCAGTGTATAATCATTACTGAACCCTTCGGTAGAGAACAGTTCCTCTGCATAAAGCGAACCATCGGCCTTCCGAAACTGTGTGTGCCTTTTGCGGGGTACTTGTCCAAGTTGATGATAATGTGGCATGGTTAGGTTTTTTATTTAAATGATTTAATAGATCAGTTCATTAGTGTTGTTGTTTAGTTGTGATTGCCTTAGGTAATGTGAGCAAGATTTTTTCCAGCGCATGTATAAAAGCTTTATTGGCTTCACGGGTGCCGATGGTGACCCTTACACTGTCAGGTGCAAGGAATACTTCGCCCGACCTGATCATTATACCCAGTTCTAAACATTTTTCCGCCATCATTGCCGGTAGCAGGGGCGAACTGAATAAAATAAAATTAGCCTCGCTTTTCCAGTAACTGATCCCAAGCCTATTCAGTTGTGTATAAAGCCATTGTTTTTCAAGTACCACCAGTTCCTGTGTTTTTTTGATATGTGCATGGTCCTTTAATGCGGCTATGCCTGCTTCCATCGCAAGTGTGCTGATCATAAAGGGTCTGCGTATGCGGTTCAGGTACCCGGCGATTTCAGGTGTTGAAAATGCATAACCCAGGCGAATACCTGCCATCCCATACGCTTTGGAAAAACTATGCAGACCAATCACATTCTTTCCTTGTTTGATATAATCGATCGCTCGGGCATAGTCAGTAGCTGTAACATAATGAAAGTACACTTCATCATAAACCACGATCACGTGCGGCGGGATCCGCTCTATCAGCATATCTGTCACAGACTTAGGTATAAAAGTTCCTGTTGGGTTATTTGGATTTGTCAGGAACAGCAGGCGTGTATTCGGGTTGATGGCGTTGAGGATCCCTTCGGCATCCAATTCGAAACTACCCGCTTTCAAGGGTACATCGATCACTTTAGCTCCCTGTATCTCGGCAAAATTTTTATAGGCCATAAAAGTGGGACTTGACAGGATACATTCATATCCCGGATCTACAAAGCCCCTTACAAAAAGCTCCAGCAGTTCCATACCACCGTTACCTGTAATGAACTGGTCGGGTGTCAGGTATTGCTGAAAATGGTCAGCAAGTGCTAACCGAAATTTCAGGTCATTTTCATAGTTATATTCATGTAATTGATGAAAATTCTTCCTGATGGAAAGCAGAGCTTGCGGAGAAGTACCCAGCATATTTTCATTAGAGGACAACTTATATATTTTCTTTGGTTGACCGACACCTGTTTCACTGCGCGTTGAGCCACCTACATACTGTTTATTTACAGCAATATGCTTTTTGAAAATATCTATTTTTTGGGTTGTTGGCATTTATTTATTTTTTACGCTATGTAATAAGACCCGCCAGGCTTCCTGCACTTTTTGTTCTTTCAGTAAGACCTTGGCATAGTTGATTAATTGCGACTCATCCATCATATTGTAAGAGTCATTATGATCGATCGATGGTATTGCCGGAACTGCCGCTAATTTTCCAAGTTCGTTACCAGAAAAGGAAGGGTTCTCACGTATATAAGCCGGTAAAGCATCAATACCCATTCCGGGTTGTACAGGAGTCTTGTTAATTTTGAAAAGATTCTGTTCATCAACCAAACAATACCAATCGCCTCCCAGTCTGGCTACCTGCTGTATTTTATGCGGATCTATCATGCTGCGTTCCGCATTTAAAATATTGTCATCAACATGAATACAAAGCACTTCACAGATCACCAGGTTGCCCGCACCTCCCTTCTTGCCTAATGCTTTTATTTCCAGCACTTCGCATTCAAGTTTGATCTTTGCCTCTTTCACCATCGGGGGAGCCACCATAGTAGCTTTCTCCATGGTAAAACCGGCTTTTTCAAATTCATTGACCCCTGATGCATATTCGTGAGAGCTGAGACTTACTTGTTGTACGATATCAAAATCGCAGATATTGATCACTACCTCTGCTACCTCTTCTACATTCTGTAAAGTATGCTTGATGGTATTATCCCTCACTCTGCGCGAAGGGGAAAAGATCACAATGGGAGGTTCGGAGGAGAAGAGATTAAAAAAACTAAAAGGACTTAGGTTGACCTGCCCCATGGTGTTGATCGTACTGGCCAACGCAATAGGTCGGGGAGCTATTGCATATTGCAGCCAATTCTGCCGTTGCGGTACAGTCATTTCACGTAGGTCAAGAAACATGCTTTTTGTTTTTTAAGATGCTGTAATCATTTTCTTTTACGATCGTATTGTGCAACAACCCTAATTCATCAATTACCATTTCTATAGTATCGCCTTCATGAAGCCACTGTGGGATATGATCCGGATCTTTTAATTTTTTTGTACCATTGATTTCCAGGAAACAGCCGGTACCCACCGTGCCACTTCCGATAATATCGCCGGGATACAGGGTCGCACCATAAGAAGCACGTTCGATAAGTTCGGCAAAGGTCCAGTCCATATCACCCAAGTTTCCTTCTGATACCTGCACATCATTTACAAAACATTTCATTTTCAGATCCCATGCTTTACCGGTATGCCCTTCTTTGCAAGCTGTAACAAAAGGTTCCAGCTCATCTAAAGTGACCAGGTATGGCCCTGTTACAGTGGCAAAATCTTTGCCTTTGGCGGGGCCGAGATTTAAGAGCATTTCTTCCCGCTGTAATGTTCTGGCGCTCATATCGTTCATGATCATCAATCCGCCGATATAGGAATCGGCTTCATTGGCAGGTATATTTCTACCTTGTTTACAGATCACGATGGCGGCTTCCAGCTCAAAATCCAATTGATTAAAGTGGTCTGCCATGCATGCAATAGGGCCGGGCCCCATAATAGAGCGGTGGTTGGTAAAATAAAAAACAGGATACTGATCAAATTCAGGTATCATTGGTACAGCCCTGTTACGCCTTGCGGCAGCCACATGCTGGCGAAATGCATAGCCATCCCTACAGGAACCGGGAAAGGGTACGGGGGCAAGCAGGTTGACCCTGCCCACAGGTTTACTTTGCAGCATACTTATTTTCCCTTCTTTTAGCTGCCGGTATGCTTCCATTGCAATTGGATAATACTGTTCCCAGTGTTGCAGAAACGTTTCCATTGCCGATGGCAACGAGGGATGCAGGCTTTTAAGATCATGTACCATCTCGTTATGACACAATGCTGCAGTGATGGTTCCCTGATCGGTGTAAGATATTAATTTCATAAGTTTCCTCTTAATGATTGCTCTCTTTCGATCGCTTCAAATAAAGCTTTGAAATTTCCTTTTCCAAAACTCTTTGCGCCTTTGCGCTGGATGATCTCGAAAAACAAAGTAGGCCGGTCTTCTACAGGCTTGGTAAAGATTTGCAGTAAATAACCCTCATCATCACTGTCCACAAGGATACCTAATTCTCTTAGTGGCGACAAATCTTCATCAATTTGCCCAACCCTTAGCAACAGGTCATCATAATACGAAGCAGGCACTTTTAAAAATTCAATTCCCCTGCGCTGCAATTGCTTCACTGTTTCTACGATATTGTTTGTTGCCAATGCTACGTGCTGACAACCTTCGCCATTATAAAAATCCAGGTATTCTTCTACCTGCGATTTTTTCTTTCCTTCGGCCGGTTCATTGATAGGAAATTTTACAAAGCCGTTGCCATTGCTCATCACCTTGCTCATCAGGGCCGAGTATTCGGTAGAAATATCCGTGTCATCAAAAGAAAGAATGTTTTTAAATCCCATTACTTCCTCATAAAATTTCACCCATTTATTCATTTGGTTCCAGCCTACATTACCCACACAATGATCTACATATAATAAGCCGGTATCAGTAGGATTATAATTTGTTTTCCATGGAACGTAACCGGGCATAAAAGCACCTGTATAGTTTTTTCGTTCAATGAATAAATGAACGGTATCGCCATAAGTGTGGATGCCGCTCATGACCAATTCGCCCGATCCATCTTTCATTACAACGGGTTCCATATAACTGTTGCCTCCGCGCAAAGTGGTCTGCTGCCATGCATCTGTTGCATCATCAACCATCAATGCCAGTGCTTTTACCCCATCGCCATGCTTATGTATATGGGCTGCCATATCATTATCATTTCTTAGTGGGGTGGTGAAAACAAAACGGAGTTTATTTTGCTTTACTGCATAGCTGACACGGTCTTTTACACCCGTCTCAGGCCCGCTATACGCAAGGCTTTGAAATCCAAAAGCAGTTTTATAAAAGTGGGCAGCCTGTTTGGCATTGCCTACATAAAATTCCACATAATCGGTTCCGTGTAGTGGGAGAAAGTCAACCGGTTCTGTTAAAGAGTCTGTTTTCTGAATCTGGTACATCGTTATAAATTGTTAGGTTATAGAAATACAAACCGGCATTGCAGGAAATAACAGTATTTAAATAATAATACATCACAATGTGGGTTTGAATAAATAAATGGATAAGCAGAACAGATAGCGAACTGTGTGTGGTTAGCCGCTTTGGTGGCAGGCTATTATTTCAGGGCATCAGCAGCCAGTGCTTCCATCAGAGAGGCATAGCTGTTGCAATCGGTAATAAACAATTTATGTGGATAGTCGGGACACATATTGAAGTCTAAGATAATAGCTTTTTTCAGACATACTACTGTTTCAATTCTTTTTTCTCTATTTCGTAAATCGGCTAAAAAGCCTTTGTAATAACAGCAACATCATTATTGTTTAGCGCTTTTACCGGCAGCAAAAATTCGTTCTAAAAACAAATTGAATCTTACCCCCGGCGATAACGTACCAAAAGGTACTACCGAGCATCCTTGTTCCTTGTCCTCTTGTCTCTTGTTTCCTTGTTTCTTGCTTCTTGTTTCCTTGATCCTTGTATTCTTGTTTCTTGCTTCTTGTTCCTTGTCCTCTTGTTCATTCATAAACCAGTCATAGCCGAAACGGTATTTAGCTATGATCGATAGCTACTATATTATGATCTAACCATTGTATGATATAATGATAAAGTGCATATAACCCGTATATAACCCGGGTCTTATTTATGGTTGGTTATACACGGGTCATACCTTGGTTATATATGGGTTATATGTGGGTTATATGTGGGTTATATCAAAAGATGGTATAGAGAAAATAGGAGACAGGAGGAAATAGTAGTGAATGACAAGGTTATATAGAGCCTTGTTCCCTTGTACCTTGAGCCTTATTTATACAGAAGAAGTAGTAAAGCTTTATAGTATAAACCATTTTTTTTCTGTGATATTGAAAATTATGGTGCCGCTGCTACAGGAAAAGTAGTAAGGTTATTGGTAAAGTTGTTTTTTTGAAGGAAGGAAATAATGATGAAAGCCCTGCAAATACAGGACTTTCAAGCAAACTATTAATAATAAAACGTGTTTTTTTATTTAAAGTACTCATTTCCTGAAATTTATTTTAAAAAAACTTTGCCTATCTCGTATCTGCCCCTTACCTTTGCAGCCCCAACGGAAAATTGGGTTTTGAATATGTCTCAGAGAATCAGAATCAAATTACAGTCATACGATCACAATCTGGTAGATAAATCTGCCGAGAAGATCGTTAAAACCGTGCGCAGCACAGGTGCCGTTGTTACAGGACCTATTCCTCTTCCTACAAGAAAGAGAATTTTTACTGTACTTCGTTCGCCGCACGTTAATAAAAAGAGTCGTGAACAGTTCCAGCTTTGCACACACAAACGCTTACTGGATATTTATACTTCTTCTTCAAGAACAGTTGATGCATTAAGCAAATTGGATTTGCCTTCTGGTGTTGAAGTTGAAATTAAAGCGTAACCTCCAACTCCTGAAAGGGAGAAAGGAAAAAGCAAAAGTTCTTATAATCATTATTTCATCTTTCAATCCCGCCTAAAGCGGGAGAAAAAAGCTCTGATAAAACAAAATTCCCAACCCGGATTCCGGAGTTGGGGGTACATATAAACAGGCCCTTCGAGGTTTGTTTGCTACCGGTACTTCCGAAGCCTCGTTTTTAACGAGGGAACAAAGGAAAAGGTCGGCAGAAAACAGGGATTGAATTTCGCTTTCATCGGCGGAATGTCCTCTACACCTCAGCGGGGCGCAAACCGCTAAACGATGAAAGGAATTATTGGTAAAAAAATCGGGATGACAAGCATCTTCGGAACAGACGGCAAACAAACCGCTGTAACGATTATTGAAGCTGCCCCCAATGTTGTAACTCAAGTGAAGACCAAAGAGTCTGACGGATACAATGCATTACAATTGGCATTGGGCGATAAAAACGAGAAACACAGTACTAAATCCGAGCTTAACCACTTCGCAAAAGCTCAAACAGCCGCAAAAAAGTTTGTAAAAGAATTCAGAGATTATTCCATAGAAAAAGCTTTAGGAGAAACTATATCTGTTGACATCTTTGCCGAAGGCGATGATGTTGAAGTAGTAGGTACTACTAAAGGCAAGGGCTTCCAGGGTGTTGTAAAACGTCATGGATTTTCCGGTGTGGGTGAAGCTACACACGGTCAGCACGATCGTTCAAGAGCACCGGGTTCTATCGGTGGTTCTTCTTATCCTTCAAGAGTATTTAAAGGTATGAGAATGGCCGGAAGAATGGGTGGCGACAGAGTGAAATTGAAAGGCTTGAAAGTTGTAAAGATTTTCGCTGAAAAAAATTACATTCTTATCAGTGGTTCAGTTCCTGGCCACAACGGTTCAATCGTTTTAATCCAGAAGTAATCACTTTTAATCAGAAGAACATGCAAGTAGATGTATTAAATATAAAAGGACAAAAAACCGGCAGAACGGTTGAATTACCCGAAGAAGTGTTTGGTGTAGAACCTAATGATCATGTGATTTATTTGGCGGTAAAGCAATATTTGGCCGCCGGTCGTTCAGGTACACACAAAGTAAAAACACGTGCCGAAGTACATGGTGCAAGCCGCAAATTGCACAAACAAAAAGGTACCGGTGGTTCCCGTAAAGGTAATATCCGTAACCCTTTGTATAAAGGCGGTGGTACGATCTTCGGACCAAAACCACACGGTTACGATTTTAAATTGAACCGTAAAGTAAAAGACCTTGCTAAAATATCTGCATTAAGTTATAAAGCAAAAGAAAATGCAATTGTAATTGTTGAGGATATCAATTTGGATGCACCAAAAACAAAACAATTATTGGAAGTTTTCAATGCTTTGAATGTAGCTGATAAAAAAGCAATCCTTATTTTACCTGAATACAACGATAATGTGTATTTAAGTACACGTAACGTACCAAATATCGATGCTACTTTATTGGCCGATATCAATACTTACGAAATTGTAAATGCCGATGTATTGGTATTTACAGAGAACACAGCAAAAATATTTGCAGATAACGAAGCTGTAGAAGCTTAATAATAAAACGTTTCAACTTTTATAAAATGAAACTGACAGAAGTTTTAGTAAAACCGATCTTAACCGAAAAAGCAAATGCTCAACAGGAAAAGTTGAGAAAATATTCTTTTAAAGTGGATCGCAGAGCCAACAAATTAGAAATTAAAAAAGCAGTAGAAGAATTCTATGGTGTAAGTGTGGTTGATGTAAATACTGCTGTTGTTCCGGGAAAAAATAAAACACGCTATACAAAAGCAGGTTTTATTCAGGGACAAAAACCGGCTTTCAAAAAAGCAATGGTTACCGTTGCTGAAGGCGAATCAATAGATTTATATTCTAACATTTAATTATAGCAAGCGAAGCTGAAAATTTCGCGTAAACTGAAAAGAAATGGCATTAAAAAAGTACAAACCAATGACAGCCGGCACACGCTGGAGAATTGGAAATGCTTATGCTGAAATCACTACCGACAAACCCGAAAAGAGTTTGTTGGAGCCTGTAAAAAAATCGGGCGGACGTAATTTTCAGGGTCGTCGTTCAATGAGATACATTGGTGGCGGTCATAAGAAACATTATCGTATCATAGATTTCAAGCGTAACAAACACGAAGTTGAAGCAACTGTAGTTTCAATTGAATACGATCCAAACCGTACAGCATTTATTGCTTTATTGCAATATGCCGATGGCGAAAAAAGATACATACTTGCGCCTCAGGGATTGCAGGTTGGAACAAAAGTTATTGCCGGCGATAATGTAGCACCCGAAATTGGTAATGCTTTACAAATGAAGCATATTCCTTTGGGTACTGTGATCCATAATATTGAATTACAACCCGGACAAGGTGGTAAATTGGTTAGAAGTGCAGGCACTTCGGCTCAATTGGCCAATAAGGAAGAAAAATATGCCATATTGAAAATGCCAAGTGGTGAATTGAGAAAATTATTGATCAATTGTTATGCTACAGTTGGTGTGGTTTCTAACAGCGATCATAATTTGGAAACTGCAGGTAAAGCCGGTGTTAACCGTTGGAAAGGAATTCGTCCTCGTATCCGTGGTGTTGCCATGAACCCTGTAGATCATCCGATGGGTGGTGGTGAAGGTAAAGCTTCAGGTGGTCAGCCTCGTTCAAGAAATGGTCAGTACTCAAGAGGTTTGAAGACCAGAACAAAAGGAAAAGGCAGTGATAAACTGATCATCCAGAGAAGAGACGGAAAGAAATTAACTAAGTAATCGAAAGTTAAAATGGTCTCGCTTAAAGCGAGACAAATAAACAAGATTGAAAATTTAAGATGATAACAAATCTTAGATCATCAATCACAAATCAAAAATAAAAATGGGTCGTTCAATTAAAAAAGGTCCTTATGTTGATGCCAACTTAGATGGTAAAATAGTTGCTATCAATGAAGGAAAGGCTAAGAAAGGTGTAATTAAAACATGGAGCCGTCGCAGCACGATCACTCCTGATTTTGTAGGACACACTTTTGCAGTGCACAACGGAAATAAATTTATTCCGGTTTATGTAACTGAATTCATGGTAGGACATAAGTTAGGTGAGTTTGCACCAACCAGAAATTTCAGAGGTCATTCAGGTTCTAAACAATAAGTAAGTAAAGTTTCAATATTTAATTTTATTAATACTGAAACAAAAAACTAATAACAAAAAGAAATGGAAGCAGTAGCTAAACTGAACAATTATCCCACAGGTCCACGCAAAATGCGTTTGCTTGCTGACGTGATCAGAGGAATGGAAGTGGAGAAAGCGTTGGCTATATTGGAGCATCACCCTCAACACAATGCTACACCGTTGGCAAAATTGTTGAAGAGTGCTATCAATAACTGGGAGCAAAAAAATAATGGTGCAAGTGCGGCCGATAGCAGCCTTGTTGTAAAAACGGTTTTTGTAGATGGTGGCCGCGTATTAAAACGTATGCGTCCGGCACCACAAGGTCGTGGGTACAGAGTAAGAAAACGCAGCAACCATGTAACAATTATTGTTGATTCTAAATTAATGAAACCATAAAATATGGGTCAGAAAGCAAATCCTATTGGTAATAGATTAGGTATCATCCGCGGATGGGAAAGCAATTGGTACGCCAGCAAAAAAGATTATGCAGGCAAATTGATTGAAGACGATAAAATCCGTACTTATTTAAACGCTCGTATCAGCAAAGGCGGTATCGCCAAGATCGTTATCGAACGTACATTAGGTAAGTTAATCGTAACTATTCATACAAGTAAACCAGGTATCATCATCGGTAAAGGTGGTGGAGAAGTTGACCGTATCAAGGAAGAGTTGAAGAAATTGACAAGTAAAGATGATGTGCAGATCAACATTCTTGAAATACGCCGCCCCGAATTGGATGCAACAATTGTAGGTGATACAATTGCCCGTCAGATCGAAAACCGTATCAACTTTAAACGTGCCACTAAAATGGCCATTGCTTCTACACTCCGCATGGGTGCCGAAGGAATTAAAGTAAGATTAAGCGGTCGTTTGGCAGGAGCTGAAATAGCACGTACCGAAGAATTCAAGCAAGGCCGTACGCCATTACATACATTCCGTATGGATATTGATTATGCAAATGTTTTTGCACAAACAGTGTACGGAAAGATCGGTATCAAAGTATGGATCTGTAAAGGTGAAGTATTGGGCAAACGTGAATTGAATCCAAACTTTGTTGGCGGAAAGAACGACCTGAGCGACAGAAGAGAAAACAGAGGCGGTGATGACAGAAGAGACGATAGAAGGGGTGGTGATAGAAGAGACGACAGAAGAGGCGGCGGTGAAAGAAGAGACAATAACCGTGGAGGAGGAAGAGGAAGAAACTAATGAGCAAATATGAAAATGAGAGAAGGTATTTAATTTTCAAGTTTTCAGATTTTCAAATTTTCAAATTACTATAATGTTACAGCCTAAAAGAAGCAAACATAGAAAACAGCAGAAAGGCCGCATCCGCGGAGTAGCTAAAAGAGGTACGTCTATATCATTTGGAACTTATGCATTAAAAGCATTGGAACCTATTTGGTTAACGAACCGTCAGATAGAAGCTGCCCGTCAAAGTATGACACGTGCAATGAAACGTGAAGGTAATGTATGGATCCGCATATTTCCTGATAAGATCATTACACGCAAGCCTTTGGAAGTGAGAATGGGTAAAGGTAAAGGTAACCCTGAGTTTTGGGCTGCAGTGGTAGAACCAGGACGTATCTTATTCGAGTGCGATGGTGTTACAGAAGCAACGGCAAAAGAAGCAATGGAATTAGCTGCGCAGAAATTACCCATCAAAACAAAATTTGTAATCAGAAGAGATTTGCAAGCATAATTTAAAAAACAGAATTGCAATGGCTAACAATAAAAAAGATTTTAATAAAGGTTTGAAGGATTTAACTGAAGCCGATCTAAAAGCACGCATTCAGGAAGATTCGCTTCGTTTGAAGAAACTTGAATTTGCTCACGCTATTTCTCCGTTGGAAAACCCAATGAGTATTCGTGGCTTGAGACAAGATATTGCCCGTATAAAAACGGAATTACAAAAAAGAGCTTTGGCTTAATAACCAAATAAAATGCAAACAATGGTTGAAAGAAATTTGCGTAAAACAAGAACAGGGGTAGTTACCAGTAATAAGATGGCTAAGACCATTACTGTTGCTGTTGAAAGAAAAGTAAAACACCCTATCTACGGTAAGTTTGTAAAGAAAACTACCAAGTTCCATGCTCATGACGAAAAGGATGAGTGTACAATCGGTGATGTGGTGAAGATCATGGAAACCCGTCCGCTTAGTAAAACAAAGCGTTGGAGATTAGTAGAAGTAGTAGAAAAAGCGAAATAAGAAAGCTATGAGCTATTAGCCATGAGCTATTAGCGAGGTAGGAAATAATATTTTTTGGTTAGCCGGGAGCTAACCGCTAAAAGCTAAAAGCTTAAAAAAAATGATTCAGCAAGAAAGCAGATTAAACGTGGCTGACAACAGCGGTGCCAAGGAAGTACTTTGCATAAAAGTGCTTGGTAACAGCGGTCAGGACTATGCTAAAATTGGCGATAAGATCGTAGTAACCGTTAAGGATGCCATTCCTGCAGGCGGTATTAAAAAAGGTACTGTTTCAAAAGCAGTAATTGTTCGTACCAAAAATAAGTTACGTCGTAAAGATGGTTCTTATATCCGTTTTGATGATAATGCAGTTGTATTATTGAACAATGCTGATGAGCCCCGCGGTACACGTATTTTTGGACCGGTAGCAAGAGAATTACGTGATAAAGGATATATGAAAATTATATCACTGGCACCTGAAGTTCTTTAGTAAATTAAAAAATAAAAATTAAGCTAAGCGTTAGCGTTTAGCGTTAAGCTTTAAGTATAATAAAATGAGTAACAGATTCAAACCAAAATTTAACATCAAGAAAGGCGACTCGGTAGTTGTGATCGCCGGTGATGATAAAGATTTGAAAAAACCACGCAAAGTATTGGAAGTTATTGTTGACAAAGGCCGTGTTGTGATCGAAGGTGTGAACATCATAACCAAACATACAAAGCCAAGTGCTCAAAACACTAAAGGTGGTATCGTTAAAATAGAAGCTCCTATCAACATCAGCAATGTTCAGTTATGGGATGCTAAAGCAAAATCTGCTACTAAGATCAAACGTACCAGAGAAGAAGGTAAATTAGTTCGTGTATCAAAAAAATCAGGGGAGGTAATTAAATAATGAGTACCGTAAAATATTCTCCGAGGTTAGCAGAAAAGTACAAAAAAGAAGTTGTACCTGCTTTAGTAAAAAAGTTTGCATACAAAAGCATTATGCAGGCACCTAAATTAGAAAAGATTTGCATCAACCGCGGTGTAAATGGTGCTGTTACCGATAAGAAATTAGTGGATGTTGCAGTAGGTGAATTGGAACAGATCACCGGACAGAAAGCAGTTGCTACTTTTTCTAAGAAAGATATTTCGAATTTTAAATTGCGTAAAGGAATGCCCATTGGTGCAAGAGTTACTTTACGTGGCGAAAAAATGTATGAGTTCTTAGACAGATTAGTTTCTATCGCTTTACCGCGTGTTCGTGATTTTAAAGGAGTGAGCGATAAAGCATTTGATGGCAGAGGTAACTATACTTTAGGTGTTACCGAACAAATCATTTTCCCTGAAATTGATATTGATAAAGTAAATAAGATTACCGGATTGGATATCACTTTGGTAACAAGTGCGCAAACTAATGAAGAAGCATATGAATTATTGAAAGAATTGGGTATGCCATTCAAAAACATTAAAAAAGACAATAACTAATAATAATATCACATGGCAAAAAAATCAATCACAGCCAGACAAGCTAAGCGTGAAAAATTGGTTGCTAAGTTTGCAGAAAAACGTACTGCTTTAAAAGCAGCAGGCGATTATGCTGCGTTAGACCAGCTTCCAAAAAATGCATCGCCTGTTCGTTTAAAAAACCGTTGCCAATTAACCGGCCGTCCTAAAGGATACATGAGATACTTTGGCCTGTCGAGAATAATGTTTCGTGATATGGCTTTGAACGGAAAGATTCCCGGCGTGAAAAAAGCAAGCTGGTAATATTTAACTATAACTTCCCGGTTTATCGGGATGCATAGAAACAACATTTTGAACTGAATTAATTTTAATAAACATGGTAACTGATCCAATTGCAGACTTTTTAACAAGGATTCGTAACGCTCAGATGGCTGGTCACAGATTAGTTGAAATTCCTGCTTCTAATTTGAAGAAAAGAATTACTGAGATTTTGTATGAACAAGGTTATATCCTGAAATACAAATTCGAAGACGATAACAAACAGGGTGTGATCAAGATCGCATTGAAATATGATGCAGCTACAAAACAACCTGCTATTCGTTCTTTAGAAAGAGTTAGCCGTCCGGGTTTGCGTCAGTATGCAAAACCTGCTGAAATTAAAAGAGTGATCAATGGTTTGGGTGTTGCTATCGTTAGTACTTCAAAAGGAGTATTGACCGATAAACAAGCCAAAGCTCAGAACATTGGCGGCGAAGTGCTTTGTTATATTTCGTAAAATAATTTTGATGTAATCATCAAAACAAAAAAATATTTTCTGATACATTAAGCTGTTTCCTATACAGGCTGATCGGTCAGGAAAAAAAATAAAATTAAAAATCATAAACAGAAATTATTATGTCTCGTATAGGTAAAAAACCGGTTTCAATTCCAAAAGGTGTTACAGTAACTGTTGGTGCAGATAATGTAATTACAGTGAAAGGACCAAAAGGCGAATTGAAGCAAGCAATTGATCGCGATATTACAGTAGAAGTGAAAGCAGATGAAGTTGTGTTTGCACGTCCTACCGATCAGATCCGTCATCGTGCCATGCATGGTTTGTATCGTGCATTGGTTGGAAATTTAGTAAAAGGTGTTACTGAAGGATACAAAAAAGATCTTGAATTAGTGGGTGTGGGTTTTAAAGCAGCCAATCAGGGAAATATTTTAGATCTTGCTTTAGGATATTCGCACAATATTATTTTCGAAGTTCCTAAAGAATTAAAAGTGGCAACTGCAACCGAAAAAGGAAAGAACCCAACCATTTCATTGGAAGGGATCGATAAACAATTATTGGGTCAGGTTGCTGCCAAACTGAGAAGCTTACGTAAACCTGAACCATACAAAGGAAAGGGTGTTAAGTACAGCGATGAGATCCTGAGAAGAAAAGCAGGTAAAGCAGCTGGTAAATAATTGATTAGTTAAATGGTTTATTATTGGTGAGAGCCAAAACAAGTAAACCAAAAACTGATAAACCAATTAACAAAAACAAAGCTTCCGGCAGAATCGGAAGATGCAAATAGAAAAACAATGAATAGTAAATTAGTTCAAAGACAGAAGATCAGATACCGCATCCGTAAAAAAGTTGCAGGTACTGCTGTAAAGCCTCGTCTGTCTGTATTCAGAAGCAATGCAGAAGTTTATGCGCAACTGATCGATGATGATAACAGTGTTACCCTGACAGCAGCTTCTTCTTTAGATAAAGATATTGTTGCTCAAAAAGTAACTAAGACCGAAAAATCAAAATTAGTTGGTGCTAAAGTAGCATTGAAAGCAAAAGAATTGGGTATTGAAACATGTGTGTTTGACAGAGGTGGTAATTTATACCACGGTCGTGTGAAATCTGTTGCTGATGGTGCAAGAGAAGGCGGACTTAAATTTTAATTCACGAACATTAATTAATCGTTAGATAAATGTCTAAAGTAAACGAAAATAAAGTAAAAGCCGGTGGCGAAGTTGAACTTAAAGATAAAGTTGTTGCCATTAACCGTGTTGTAAAAACTACAAAAGGCGGACGTACTTTCAGTTTCTCTGCATTGGTAGTTGTTGGTGATGGTAATGGTGTTGTAGGACAAGGCTTAGGTAAAGCAAAAGAAGTACAGGAAGCAATTGCTAAAGGTATTGATGATGCTAAAAAGAATTTAGTGAAAGTGCCCATCATGCACGGAACTATTCCGCACGAACAATTGGCAAAAGCAGGTGCTGCAAAGGTTTTAATTAAACCAGCTGCTCATGGTGCCGGTGTAATTGCGGGTGGCAGCATGCGTGCTGTTTTGGAAAGCGCAGGCATTACCGACGTATTGGCAAAAAGTTTGGGATCTGCAAATCCTCATAATGTGGTTAAAGCAACTATCAACGCTTTGACCTTATTAAGAGAACCCATTCAGGTTTCTAAAACACGCAGAATTAAATTAAGTAAAGTATTTAACGGATAATCATTCGGTCGGCAGTCGTGAGTCGGCAGTCGTGAGTCAAATCACAGATATATGAAAAAGATTAAAATAACACAGGTTAAAAGCGGTATTGACAGATCAGAGCGTCAAAAACAAACATTGATCGCTTTGGGTTTGAAAAAAGTTAATGCCTCAAAAGAAGTGGAAGCAACTCCTCAAATTCTTGGAATGGTGAGTAAAGTAAGCCATTTGGTGAAAGTTGAAGAGATAGCATAATTAAAAAATTTGAAAATTAATTAATTTGAAAATGAGTCATTCCAAGAGATTGATTCATTTTTAATTTTTAAATTTTCAGGTTTATATATTTTCAAATTAAATTGCGAGGGGTGATTCCCCGTAAGTTCAAAATCAAATTAAACATGAAACTACACACATTAAAACCGGCAGAAGGTTCAACTCACAAACAAAAAAGAATTGGTCGCGGCGAAGCCAGCGGTAAAGGTGGTACATCAACACAAGGTAATAAAGGTGGACAAAGCCGTGCAGGTTATGCCCGCAAAAACGCTTTTGAAGGTGGCCAGATGCCAATTCAGCGCCGTATCCCTAAACGCGGTTTTAAAAATAATAACAAGATCACTTTTAAAGTTTTCAATTTAGGTCAGATCGATAAATTGCAGGAGAAATATGCATTCGCAGAATTCTCGGCAGAAAATTTATACATCAACGGATTAATTAACCGTACCGATAAAGTAAAGATATTGGCAACAGGTGAATTGAAATCCAAACTTTCTTTTAAAGTAAATGCTATCAGCGAAAAAGCAAAAGCGGCAATTGAAGCAACTGGTGGAAGCGTTGAAATAGTTAAATAATTACATTAACTTGCCAGACACATCAAGCATGTGTCTTTTTGATTTTAGAGCATTAACTTTTTAATTTCAGAATCTGTGAAAAAATTAATTCAAACATTAAAAAATATCTGGGCCATCGAAGAGTTGCGTAATAAGATTACGATAACATTGGCTTTGATATTTGTTTATCGTTTAGGTAATCACATTGTGTTACCGGGCATCAATCCAAATTTATTAGATCAGGCAAAATTGAGTGCATCAAGTAAAGGATTGTTAGGGTTGTTCGATGCATTTGCAGGAGGTGGTTTTAGCCAGGCTTCTATTTTTGCATTAGGCATCATGCCATATATCTCTGCTTCTATCTTTATGCAATTGATGACCATCCTGGTCCCTCAATTACAAAAAATTCAGAAAGAAGGTGATAGCGGCCGTAAGAAAATAAATCAATGGACACGTTATCTGACCATTATTGTTACTGCATTTCAGGCCGGTGCTTATATTCAATATTTAACTAACCCGCAAGGCGGATATGCGCAGGCAATTTTGTTGGACAGAACTGTCTTCACATTTGTTACGATCATTGTTTTATCGGCAGGTACCATGTTTGTAATGTGGTTGGGCGAAAGGATTCAGGATAAAGGAATTGGTAATGGTACATCCATCATCATCATGATCGGTATCCTCAGCCGCTTACCGCAAAACTTATTACAGGAGTTCACTGCAAAGAGCCAGAAAGCAGGTGGTGGTTTATTAATTTTCTTAATCGAAATTGCTGTGCTGGTTGCAGTGATTTTGGGATTGATAATTTTAGTACAAGGTGTTAGAAAAATACCTGTTAATTATGCCAAACAAATTATTGGTAATAAACAATTCGGTGGTGCACGTCAGTTCCTTCCGGTAAAAGTGAACAGCGCCGGTGTAATGCCTATCATCTTTGCACAGGCAATCATGTTCTTACCAACATTGGTATCATTCACAAACTTAGATTCAGCAAAAGGTATTGTCAGGATATTTAACGATCACAGCAATCCTTGGTATATGCTGATCTACTCTGTGATGGTAATTGGATTTACATTTTTATACACTGCATTAATATTTAATCCAAAACAAATTTCTGAAGACCTGAAACGCAATAATGGATTTATTCCAGGAGTAAAACCCGGACAACCAACTGCCGATTATATTGGTTCTATCATGGATAGGATCACATTACCAGGTGCTGTATTCTTAGCTATTGTTGGTATCATGCCGGGCTTTGCACAAAAGTTAGGAGTAACTTCTGCATTCAGTACCTTCTTTGGCGGTACATCATTATTGATCATGGTTGGTGTTATCTTAGATACGCTTCAACAAATAGAAACTTATTTATTAATGCGCCAATACGATGGGTTGATGAGCAGTGGCCGCATGCAGGGAAGACAAACAGTTTCGTCAACTATTATTTAAAAATAAAAATGAACTTTGTAAACCTGTTGGGAAATTTATTCTGACAGGTTTCTTTTATTTTATAATGTCACGAAGAGAGAATATGATGATTTATAAAACAGATGCTGAAGTTGCTTTAATGAAAGAAGCTGCTTTGTTAGTTAGTAAAACACTGACCGAAGTAGCTAAAATATTAAAGCCCGGTGTAACAACATTAGAGATAGATAAATTATGTGCTGATTTTGTACGCGACCATAAAGCAATTCCGTCATTTTTAAATTATAACGGTTATCCTTACACGGTTTGTGCCAGTGTGAATGATGTGGTGGTACACGGTTTCCCCAATAAAATTGAACTGAAAGAAGGCGATATTGTTTCGATAGATATGGGCGTGATATTAAATGGCTGGCACGGTGACCATGCTTATACTTTTATTTTGGGTGAAGTGAATGATGAGATATTGCAATTGGTACGAGTAACCAAAGAAAGTTTATACAAAGGAATTGAGAAAGCAATTGTAGGAAACCGATTGGGTGATATATGTTATGCGATCCAGGAACACACCGAGAAAAAATATGGTTATGGTGTGGTGAGAGAATTGGTAGGTCATGGTTTAGGAAGGTCGTTGCACGAAGATCCGCAGGTGCCTAATTACGGCAAACGTGGCAATGGCCCGATGCTGAAAGAAAATTTAGTTTTAGCAATTGAACCGATGATCAATTTAGGAACAAAAGATGTTGTTACCGAAAGTGATGGATGGACCGTAAGAACCAAAGACCGCAAGACTTCTGTGCATTTCGAACATGATGTTTGTGTAAAGAAAAATAAAGCATTGATACTTTCTGATTACAGCATTATCGAAGCAGCCGAAAAAGCAAATGCTAATTTGAATTCGAAATATTATTAGCCGCAAACAATTTAAGCGGCTAAATAACTGAACTATATTTGAAGCCTGAGAAATTTTCTCGGGCTTTTTAATTTTATTTAATGACTGAAAAAAACTTAATTGTTATTGGAGGAGGTGCTGCAGGTTTTTTTTGTGCAGTGAATGCAGCAAGAATGAACCCTTCGCTGAAAGTAACCATCGTTGAAAAAAACAATAAAGTGTTGAGTAAGGTGAAAGTGAGTGGCGGCGGTCGTTGTAACGTTACCCATGCTTGTTTTGAAATTGGTGAACTGATAAAAAAATATCCACGCGGACAAAACTTTTTAAAGAAAGCTTTTCATTGGTTCTATACAAAAGATACGGTTGAATGGTTTGAAGAACGAAATATAAAACTGAAAACAGAAAGCGATGGCAGAATGTTTCCCGAAACAAATTCTTCGCAAACTATTATTGATAGTTTATTGAAAGAAGCTAATAAATATAATGTTGAACTGTTGTTGAATTGCGAAGTGAAAGAAATAAAACATGAAAATAATTCTTTTAAACTCACGACTTACGACTCACGACTCCTGACTTCCGACTATCTCTGCATTGCCTGTGGTGGTTATCCAAAATCATCGCAGATGGAATGGTTAAATAAGATTGGTCATTCTTTTGAAACACCCGTGCCATCACTGTTTACATTTAATATTCCCAATAACAAAATCACAGAATTAATGGGAGTGAGTGTTGAAAATGCAACAGTAAAAATTGTTGGAACAAAATTGCAGGAGCAGGCACCTTTATTAATTACGCATTGGGGAATGAGTGGCCCGGCTGTTTTAAAATTATCGGCATGGGGTGCAAGATTATTAGCCGAAAAAAATTATCATTTCGAAATAACAGTGAATTGGCTGGGTAACAGAAATGAAAATGAATTAAGAAATGAATGGTTGTTTTTTCGAGATCAGTTTGCGGCGCAAAAAATCGGGAATAAAAATCCTTTTGTTTTACCCAATCGTTTATGGTTGCATTTATTGCGTGAAAGTTTTATTGATGAAGGATTGCGCTGGGCTGAACTTACATCGAAGCAACAAAATAAATTAATCCAGACCCTTACGGTGCAAACATTTCAGGTAAAAGGTAAAACAACATTTAAGGAAGAGTTTGTTACATGCGGCGGAATTAAATTAAATGAAATTGATGCCAATACGATGCAAAGTAAAATAGTACCGCATTTGTTTTTTGCCGGAGAAATTATGGATGTGGATGGAATAACCGGTGGCTTTAATTTTCAGAATGCGTGGACAACTGGATGGATCGCAGCAAAAACAATTGCGGAGACTTAATTATTTTTGATTACACGAATTTTTGCGAATTACACGAATTGATTTTTTAATGTACAATCAAAGTTCAGCAAATAACAAAACGTTGAAGAGTGCGATACTTCGACAAGCTCAGTACAGGCTGCCACGCATTGCCGCCATGAAACCGGGACTTTGAACCGAGCGTGGCAACAGGCGATGCCATGAAAAACAAAAGCCGGTTACAAAATAAAAAAACGCTTCAAATATTTTTTGAAGCGTTTTTACTTAGAACGAGTTTTGATTATCCTTTTTTCTTTGCCGGTTCTTTATTTTCTTTAAAACGTTTATCAGGAGTACCATCTTTTTTTAAATGAACTTCTTTTGTTTCTTTGTTTTCTTTAAAACGTTTGTCGGGTGTGCCGTCTTTTTTTAAATGTTCTTTAGCTTCAGTTTTTTCGGCAGGCTTAGCAGCTTCTTTTTTTTCTGCTGTTTTTACAACAGGTTTAACAGCTTCCTTTTTAGCAGGGGCTTTTTGTTTGTCGTCCTTTTTTCCTTGAGCAAAAGTTACAGTGGCTAAACATGATGCAGCCACGAGCAGGGCAAAAATTTTTTTCATATCTAAGATTTTTATGTAACCAAAATATGAAAATAAAAATAACCTGAAAAATGGCGAAGTGTTATTTTTTTGTTACTACTTTTTCAGGGTTTAAAATAAAATTTTACATTTTCATTCCTTCCATCGGGTTAATACCTTTCTTAAAAATGTATTCGCTGTTTAATAAATAAACACCTTGTGTTACAACAATATCATCCTTGCTTAATCCCGATTTTATTTCAACCCTGTTGTCTGTTTCCAAACCCAGTTCAACCATTTTAGTTTTAAAAGTATTTTTTTCTGTTTGTACCCAAACCATGGCACCGCCTGCATTCCGGAGCACAGCATCAACGGGTAGTGTCAATACATTTTTTTTTGTGTTGTTGATAAAAACATAAGCAGGCATTCCGGGTTTCAATTGATTGTTGGTATTGGGAATTGTAATCCTGATCAGATTAATTCTGGTATCAGGATTGATTTCGGGATTTACAAATGAAATAGTTCCTTGAATTTCTTTGCCCGGGATATCGGGAATTTGAACGGTTGCTGTTCCATGCAAATCGATAGAAGATAATTGCGAAGTATAAACCTGGGCTTCGGCCCAAAGTGTGGAGAGGTTTGCCAAACGCAGCACAGCAGCGCCTTCCATGACATAATCGCCTTCCTTGATATTGATTGCGGTAATGTATCCGCTGCTCTTGCTGTAAAAAGAAGTTAATATATCGGGTTGTTTATTTTTTTGCAATTGTTGTATTTGATTTTCTGTTAATCCCCAAAGCAATAATTTATTTTTTGCACTTTGTACCAGTTCGTTAAAATCGATAACTGCATTGTTTAATTTTTTTTGTTTTTCCAATGCCATGATGTATTCCTGTTTGGCATTGTTTAGTTCTTCGCTGTACATGTCGAATAGCTTATCGCCTTTGTTAACGTAGTCGCCGATATTTTTAAAATACAAACGATCAATTCTTCCATCAACTCTTGCATTAACCGAAACAGATTCCATCTCATCAAAATTCAACGTAGCGGTTAAAACAATCCTGTCGCCAATAAATGATTTTGTGATCGTGTCGGTATGGATATTCCCTAATTGAATTTGCTGATCGCTTAATTTAATTTCTTCGGTTTTTTCTGTGGGCTGATTTTTTACTGCAATTAATTCCATTCCGCAGATCGGGCATTTACCGGGCTTGTCGAGCATCACTTTCGGATGCATGGAGCAGGTATAATATGTATCGGATTTAACCTGCATAACTGTTTCCTGTTTTTTTGTTTTGCATGCAACAAAAAACAGAAGGAAAACAACTATTATTTTATACGATTTCATCTGGATGTTTTTTATTTTTTTTATTGTCAGATGGAATTCGCCAAAAAAAATATTCATTACCGATTGGTATAAAAATGAATATTTTTTTATGGCTCATTTCATAGTTAGTTTTTTATTTTAATAAAACTTTCGCTGTCCATGAGGTATTGCGCGTTGGCAGCAACCGAATCCTGTACTGTTAATCCACCTGTGATTTGAATCTTATCATTGACTGCTATACCTGTTTCGATTTTGTGTGCCCTAAATCCTTCCTCTTCTTTCAGAAAAACAATCTTATCCAATCCTAACGAAAGAACCGATGCATTGGGTAACCAGAAGGCTTTTTTTATTTTTGTGTTGATAACAGATTTTACCTGCGAGCCAATAGGTATTTGAAGTGCAGCATTATCAAAATAAACTCTTGCTGTTACAGTTTTTGAATCTTTCCTGTAGAACGGTTCTATAAAATTGATGTGGGCTTTGAAACTTTTGCCGTGCAATGTTTCGGGTGTAATAATAACTTCATCACCGGGTTTTATCAGAGATTCATCATTACCGAAAATGCTTAATAATATCCATGCTTTCGAAGGATCATAAACCGAGAAAACTGTTTCTCCTTTCTTAACATACATTCCTTCTTTCAGCGGAAGTTCTTCTGTTAAAGTTGAAATATCTTTCATTCCGGTTACTACAGTATTCATTCTGTAATTTCCTGCTTCATGGATATGACCGGTATAATTACTGTAAACCGAAACTGTTAGCAATGCCTTTTTTGTTTGAATGATTTTTTCTAACTGCATTTCATCCATTCCTAATAAAAGCAATCTTTGTTTTGCAGCATCAATTAACGAAATGTTCTGTTCATCATTTTTTAAAAGGAATAATAAATTTTGTTCTGCGGTTAGGATTTCAGGACTGTAAATGTCCATTATTTTTTGCCCCTTTTTTATTTGCTGGTACCGATAACGCACATATAATTTTTCGATGCGTCCACTGAATTTTGCAGCAATAGTGCCTTCTGCTCTGGTATCGTAAGCAACCGAACCGAGTGCATTTATAACTATTGGGATATCCTGTAACTGCATGGCAGCAAGTGGCACAGCCGATACAACAAAATTGTTGGTTGGCTGCAATAATGTATTGAGGTCAACATCGGCAATAGATTTGTTACCGTTTGTTTTTTCGATTAAGTGCATGCCGCAAATAGGGCAATCGCCGGGGGCATCTTTTATTATTTGCGGATGCATAGAACAGGTATATAAATGTTTTACGGTTTGCGTTTCGGGGTGATTATTTTTTTTCTGTTCCTTACAACTTGTCAAACCTGTGCATATCATACATCCGAATAAAATTATTGTTACGATAAAATATTTTGTTCGCATAGGATTATTTTTTTTCTAAAACTTTTTCAAGTTCAGTTTGCATTAATAATAACTGGCCTAATTGATCGGTATATTCTAACTGTGTCATGTTCAAAGTTTCCCATGCATCGTACAGCATAAATAATTCTTCTGTGTTCTGCTGGTACCCTAATTCGGTTGTTTTAAAATTTTTTTGCAATGCAGGGATAATATTTTCTTCATACAATTTCAATTGTTTCTTTTTCACTTCAATATCTTTTACAATGCTGTAAGCCATGCCGGTTGCTTCGTTGAGTATCATTTCTTTTTGTTGTGAAAGAGAGATGGCTTTCCATTTTAAACTTTCCATATTGGCTTTATACATTTTTTGTGATGCATTGGTAAGCGGGATACGAAGCATTCCCATGATCGAAAATTGCCAGGGTTGCTGTGCCCATGCAAACATGTGATCGTAGCGAATACCGAATTCGGGCTTTAGTTTTGCTCTTTCTGCATCTTGTTTTAAATAGGTAAGATTGATATCTCTGTCAATCGCTTTCAGGTCACTTCTGTTTGTTGTGAATGTTGAACTGTCGATCTTCAATGATGAATAATTTTTAATGGAATAATCGGTAGTGTCAATTTCAAAATTTGTTGATTTATCTCTGTTCATTAAAGTATTCAATGCGATCTTTTTCTGAACAGCATCATTATCCAGCATTATTTTCATGTTCTGCAAATTGCCTAATGCAGCTTTTGCTTTATAATAGGCACTTAATTTTTCCATGCCATTCTTATATCTTATTTCAGCATTCTCCAGCATCATGTTCAGTATTTTTTGATTTTGCTGAATGATAGAAATTTTCTTTTCGATGATGATCCATTCGTAATAATTTTTCTTCGCTTCGGCAAAAAGATCATTCAAAACAGTTTTCTTTTTTTCTTTTTCAACCGAAGACATGGCATTCATATATTTTGCTTCAGTTTCCTGTTTTTGTTTGTTGGGAATCATTTGCTGCGCAGAGATCATAAACATTCCCATGCCCGGTTGTCCCATATCGGCTTTCCATTTATTTACGTTGTAAGGTGTTTGATAAAAACCAGACGCAAACTCAGTGGGCATCCAGCTTTTAGCACCTTTCGCTGCTTCATCCATCGACATAATATCTGCATCAAACATTTTCATGGCAGGATGCTGTTGTTGTATCTCTGAAAAAATATTTTCAAGACTTAATTTTTGTGCATCAGCAAAAATTGCATTGAAAAAAATCATCAGCGTAATTGTTATTTCTTTTTTCATGGTATTAATGTTTAGTTTCCAACACATCAATTTTTCCGTGTTTTCTTAATTCATATTCTTTGGTCATTAAAAAAATAAGTGGTGTTACCAATAAAATATGTGTGGCAGAAGTGAATACGCCGCCGATCATCGGTAATACAATTGGTTTCATCACATCGCTTCCAACTCCATGGCTCCATAAAATGGGGATCAACGAGAACATCGAAACACAAACCGTCATTAGTTTTGGTCTTAGCCTTTTTGTTGCACCGATGATTACAAATTCTTTAAGATCTTTTGTGGTGATGGTTTCACGGGAATTACCTTTTAATGCAACAAGTTGTTCCATTGCATCATTCAAATAAATAACCATTACAATTCCGGTTTCAACTGCCAATCCAAACAATGCAATGAATCCAACAGCAACGGCAACCGATAAATTTACATGCCAGAAATAGATCATGTAGGCACCGCCAATCAATGCAAACGGTATTGAAATTAAACTGAAGAATGCTTCGCGAAAAGAATGAAATGCAAAATACATGCACATGAAAATGATGAGCAATACAATTGGCAATACGAGCTTCAATGTTTTTTCACTGCGAATTAAATTTTCGTATTGGCCGCTCCATTCAATAAAATATCCTTTCGGCATTTTGCCCATCATCTGATTTAATTTTTGCTGCGCTTCATTTACCGTACTTCCCAAATCTCTTTCGCGAATATTAAATAGAACAGTGCCGCGCAGCAATGCATTTTCAGAATTGATCATTGGCGGACCTTCCGAAATTTTTATATCGGCAACTGCTTCCAATGGTATTGGTCCGAAGTTCATGGTTGATACCTGCAACCGTTTTAATGCTGAAAGATTATTTCTGAAATCCTGGCCAAATCTTGCATTCACTGAAAACCGTTGCCTGCCTTCAATTGTAGTGGTTAGCTTGGTTCCGCCCAATGCACTTTCAACAACTGTGTTCACATCATCAACACTTAAACCATATCTACCGATCTCGTCGCGTTTAATAATTATATCAATATATTTTCCTCCGGTGATGGGTTCAACGTATAAATCTTTCACCCCATTGATCCCCTGCAAATGTTTTTTTACTTCTTCAGCGAAAAAATAAATCGAATCTAAATTTTGTCCATACACTTTTACACCAACATCGGTGCGGATGCCGGTTGAGAGCATATTGATCCGGTTGATGATGGGCTGAGTCCATCCATTAGTGACACCGGGTATTTGTAATTTATTATTCAGTTCGTTGATGATGTCTTCTTTTGTTTTTCCTTCACGCCATTGTGATTTTGGTTTTAGAGTGATGATGGTTTCGATCATGCTGATAGGAGAGTTGTCTGTTGCAGTATTTGCACGCCCTGCTTTGCCTAAAACATTATCAACTTCGGGAACCGATTTAATTATTTTATCCTGCACCTGCAAAATTCTTTTGATCTCGGAATTAGATGCATCGGGCAAAGTGATTGGCATGAATAAAATAGAACCTTCGTCTAATGGTGGCATAAATTCTCTTCCTAAACTCATCAGCAAAGGGATGCTTACAGCTAATGCCAAAACATTAATGGCAATGGTTGTTTTCCGCCATTTGATACAAGCTCTAATAATCGGTTCATAAATTTTTTCAAGAAAACGATTAATCGGATTTGCACTTTCCGGCCTGAATTTTCCGCGCATGAAAATGGAGATCAACACAGGTGCTAATGTGATGACAAGAATGGCATCAACTGCCATGATAAATGTTTTGGTGTATGCCAGCGGACCAAATAATTTTCCTTCTTGCCCGGTTAATAAAAACACCGGTAAAAAAGAAGAAATAATGATGACTGTTGAAAAGAAAACACCACGTGATACTTGTTTGCAGGCACGTTCAATAATTGAAAGCCGTTCTGCCTCAGGTATTTTATAATATGGTTTTGATGATTTCATGTAAAACTTTTTTGATTGATTGATCAACAAACATTTTATGTATTGGGTGTATGATTGTTTTGCCATTCGGATAAATTGCGATACGCGTTTTCCGACATGATAATGCCATTATCCACGATCACACCAATGGCCAATGCAATACCTGTTAACGACATGATGTTTGATGATAATCCCAATGCATTTAATAAAATAAAACTGACAGCGATAGTGATCGGAATTTGTATGATGATGCTTAATGCACTTCGCCAATGAAATAAAAACAGGATGACGATGATGCACACCACGGCAATTTCTTCGAACAATTTTTCTTTGATGGTTTCGATGGCTGCTTCAATTAATGTACTGCGATCGTAAGCAACTTTAAAACTTACACCATCGGGTAAACCTTTCTGCACTTCTTTCATTTTTATTTTTAATGCAGTAATTACTTTATCGGCATTTTCGCCGTTGCGCATTACAACTATTCCACCAACAGCTTCGCCTTCACCGTTATTATCAAATATGCCCAAACGCAGGTCACCACCCATTTGTACGGTGCCAATATCTTTTACACGAACCGGAATGCCGTTATAATTTCCTATGGCAATACTTTCGATGTCTGCTTTGTTTTTTATATATCCCAAACCACGGATGATGTATGCCATACCGCTCATTTCAAATTTTCTTCCGCCCACATCATTATTATTTGCTTTTACTTTATTCATCACATCCATCATCGAAAAATTATAGTATTGAAGTTTAACAGGATCAACAACGAGTTGATATTGTTTCTCGAATCCGCCAAATGATGCAACTTCAGCAACGCCGGGAACAGTTTGCAAAGCAAATTTTATATACCAATCTTGCAGCGCACGTTGTTCGCCAAGGTCCATGTGTTTGGCATCGAGCGTGTACCAGAAGATATGGCCAACGCCTGTTCCATCAGGTCCTAATGTTGGCGTGATGCCTTGCGGTAACAAACGTTGCGCATAATTCAATCTTTCCAAAACCCTTGTTCTTGCCCAATACACATCAACATTATCTTCGAAGATCACATACACAAAACTCATCCCGAACATAGAAGCACCACGAACATTTTTTACTTTAGGAATACCTTCTAAATTTGAAACCAACGGATAAGTAATTTGGTCTTCGATCACCTGCGGACTTCGCCCCATCCATTCAGTAAAAACAATTACCTGATTTTCTGATAAGTCAGGAATTGCATCTATCGGATTTTGTTTTACTGCATAAATGCCCCACGCAAACAAACTCATTGCCGAAATAATAACAACGAATTTATTGCGCAGTGCCAGTTCAATTATTTTGGAAACCATAAAAAGGAATTGAATGGTTGATTAATTTTTCTTTTCTTTCAAATCCATACCACACTTCGGACATTTGCCGGGTTTGTCGCTGATAACATCTGCGTGCATCGGACAAGTATATTTTACAGCAACAGTTTTATTTTTTTTAGCCACCAGATTCATTCCGCACACAGGACATTTACCGGGTTGTTTGCTTGCAACATTCGAATGCATGGGACATGTATAAATTATTTCTGGGCTTTTTGCTACGAGATTCATTCCGCATTTGGGACATTTACCTGCATGGTCGCTGATAACATCAGCATGCATGGGACAAGTAAATTTCATTGTTGGCGGAGCAATTTTTTCACTCGTTGTTTTTCCCTGATCTTTTTGAGCGAAACTTACAGATGCTACTAATAACGCAATGGAGAAGATGATTAACTTTTTCATGTTTTTATTTTTTATGGTGAAGATTTTGTTTTCAAGCTTTTGAATTGCTATTTAACTTTTGTTGCGTCGTTCTGAAGGAATCCCTTGGGGACACTCTTGTACGCCAACAAATATTTCAGCAATTATTGAATTACTGAAATGCCAATAGCCCGATCATAATTTCGGGCATCATTAAAAAATATTAAATACGGAAAATACAGTTGCTGATATAGGTTGCAACTTTTAAACTTCGCGGGGGGGCGTTGATGCAGGTATTATCTTTTGTTGTTTCAGTAAAAGAAATAACAGGTATTTCGAAGAAATTAGTTTTTTCAAAAACAAAATCTGCAGGAGTAAATTGATAAACTGTTTGTGTTAAGGTTTGATCTTTTTCGATCTTGACAAGTTTATTTTCATCTTTGCAACATTTATTTTTGGAAGTGTTTTTTTCCATACCACACTTGCTGCATCTGTCAGATTTTTCATTGTGCCATAAACTGCTGCCAACTAATTTTCCCATGCAATAATGCATGTGAACTGTTGCTCCGGTTGATAAACCAAAGTAAGTAACAGCTAATATGGAAACAATGATTTTCTTCATTCTTAGCCATAAAGATATATTCAATTCTGCGGCATACAATGATATTGCTCATTAAATTATGATTAGCGGCATTGTAAAATACCGGATTGGTAATTTGCCTTTTATTGAAAAAGTTCAATAAAGTTCCGAACGTACAAGGGTGCGACGCAACAGCAGCCTGAGTTATAGCCAATTGTCCGTAACAAAAAAAACATACACCAAAATCCATGTTTTCAAGTGCGAAACCCTAACTTTGCAGCCCCGAATTAAAAACAGTCGGGAATTTTTATGAATCTTATTAACAAACAATTAAACGCAGATGCACAGGAGAGTGCTGCAGCACCAGAAGCTGTAGATACTACTGCGACAACAAATGTACCTGTGGCTGAGCCTGTTGTTGAAACAGTTGCAGCTCATGATGATTTTGACTGGAGCATCGACAAACGTAATGTTAGCAATTACAATGATGCCGAAAGAAAAAAGTATGATAAAGTGTACGAAGACACTTTTGTACAGATCACCGATGGTGAAATTTTACAAGGTGATGTGGTGGGCTTAACTAAAACAGATGTTGTAATCAACATTGGTTTTAAAAGCGATGGTTTGATTTCGTTGAACGAATTCCGCGATGTACAAGGTTTAAAAGTTGGCGACTTTGTTGAAGTGATGGTAGTTGAAAAAGAAGACAGAGATGGCAACTTACATCTTAGCCGCAAATCTGCCCGCATTTACCGTGCTTGGGAAAGAATTATGGAAGTTCATAAAACAGGAGAAGTAATTACCGGAACTGTTACCAGCAAAACAAAAGGTGGATTGATCGTTGATGTATTTGGTATGGAAACTTTCTTACCGGGTTCTCAGATCGATGTAAAACCAGTTACTGATTACGATCAGTTTGTTGGAAAAACAATGGAATTCAAAGTAGTTAAGATCAACGAAACTATCAAGAATGCCGTTGTATCGCACAAAGCATTAATTGAAAGCGATATCGAAGCACAACGTGCAGAGATCATGAGCAAACTCGAAAAAGGACAAGTATTGGAAGGAACTGTAAAGAACATTACAGACTTCGGTGCTTTCATGGATTTGGGTGGCTTAGATGGTTTATTATATATCACAGATATTTCTTGGGGCAGAATTTCTCATCCAAGTGAAGTGGTTAAAATGGATCAGAAATTGCAGGTTGTTGTATTGGATTTTGATGATGATAAAAAACGCATCAGTCTTGGTTTAAAACAATTAACACCACATCCTTGGGATGTTTTACCTGAAGGTTTAGCTGAAGGAACTGTTGTGAAAGGTAAAGTAGTAAACATTGAAGATTACGGTGCTTTCTTGGAAATCCAACCCGGTGTTGAAGGATTGGTTCACGTAAGTGAAATTACATGGGCTAACACTCCGATCAATGCAAAAGAATTCTTTAAATTAAATGACGAATATTCTGCAAAGGTTGTAACACTTGATAAAGATGCCCGCAAGATGAGTTTGTCTATCAAACAAATGACCGATGATCCTTGGAGCACAATCGAATCAAGATTTGCTGAAAAGAGCAAACATAAAGGCCTGGTGAAGAACATCACTCCGTATGGTGTGTTTGTTGAATTAGAACCCGGTATTGGCGGAATGATCCACATCAGCGATTTAAGCTGGTTAAAACGTTTCAATCACCCAAGCGATTATGTAAAAGTTGGTGAACATATCGACATCATTATTCTTGGAATTGATAAAGAAAACCGCAAATTGCAATTAGGTCATAAACAATTGGAAGAAGATCCTTGGAATGCATTGGAAGATACATTTGCTATCGGTTCAATACACGAAGGAACTGTTACACGCAAAGATGATAAAGGTGCGTTGGTTCAATTGCAATATGGCTTGGAAGGATTTGCTCCTAACCGCCATTTGAACAAAGCCGATGGAAAACAAGTTCAGGCTGATGAAACTGCACAGTTTGTTGTGATCGAATTCGACCGCAACGAAAAAAGAATTGTGTTAAGTCATGCAAGAATTTGGGAACAAGCTGTTGCCGAAGAAAAAGAAGCAGTGAAGAAAGAAGCAAGAGCCGAAGCCGACAAAACTAAAAAAGCAGTGAAGAATATTCAGTCAAAAGTTGAAAAAGCAACTTTGGGCGACTTAGGTGCTTTGGCCGATATTCGTGCTAAATTAGAAGGCAAAGAAGACGAAGCTAAATAAGCCGGTCTTTTTAAAATATAAAGCCATTCCGTATATACGGAATGGCTTTTTTGTTTTTAATCTTCCTTATTTCAGGCATCATCTTAAATAAATTTGCGATGATATTTGGAAATTCAGGTAGAAGCTCTATTTTTGCACCCCATTAATCACCTAAAGGAGGTATTTAAATTATGCTTATTATTGATTCAAAAGATTGTGAAAACATCGACAAAGCGCTGAAGAAGTACAAAAAGAAGTTTGAAAAAAGTAAAACTTTGTTGCAGTTAAGAGAGCGCCAAACATTCACCAAACCATCGGTTGTTCGTCGTGGTCAGGTGTTAAAAGCAATCTACAAGCAGCAATTGGCAAGTGGAAAAATAGAAGGTTAATCATCTTTTATACCCAATCATATTTCAGTAGCCTTGAGTGAATAACTTTAGGCTACTTTTTTATGTTGGTACATGAAGCATATCCGCAGGTAAAAGCATTTCTCGATTATCTTAAATTCGAAAAAAGATATTCGCAACACACTATTATTTCTTATCAAAACGATCTCGAACAATTTTTTTCTTTTTTGATCAGTCAGTTCGATGCGCCATCTATCGAAAAAATAACTTCATCACTCGTACGCAGCTGGCTGGCCGAATTAAAAAGCGATGCCATCACTGCAAAAAGCATCAACCGGAAAATATCATCATTAAAATCTTTCTTCAAACATCAATTAAAAAATAATTTAATCACACAAACACCAATGGCAATAATCGTTTCGCCCAAGATCAGTAAACGATTGCCATCTTTTGTTGAAGAAAAAAATATAGAAACATTATTCAATCATGTTACTTTCAGTGATGACTGGAAAGGAAGAACAGAACGGTTGGTACTTCAATTATTTTACAGTACCGGCATGCGTTTGAGCGAATTGATTAATTTAAAAGAATCACAGATCGATGATTCAAACCAGCAAATAAAAGTAGTTGGTAAAGGAAATAAAGAACGAATCATTCCTGTTGCAAAAGAATTGATCAACGACCTGCAATCATACATTGCCGATAAGCAAACAGCATTTAAAGATCAGATACCTAATGTTTTGGTTAATGAAAAGGGAAAACAATTGCAACCACGCATGGTTTATGGTTTTGTAAAACAATATTTATCGCTGGTAACAACCATTCAAAAGAAAAGCCCGCATATACTTCGCCACAGCTTTGCCACGCATTTAATGAATAATGGTGCCGACCTTAATGCGGTAAAAGAATTGTTGGGGCACAGCAGTCTTGCCGCTACACAGGTTTATACACACAACACGATCGAAAAATTAAAAGAGGTTTTTAAAAAAGCACATCCGAAAGCGTAGTTTTTTTGTTACCGGCTTAAGTATTTCAATGAAGCTACAGTTGCGTCGCACCCTTGTGCAGCTGTAACTTCAGGCATCTTATTGCCGATTTTTACTTAAACTTTTATCAATCATAAGATCATCCCGTATTTTAAAATGTTAATCTGAAAAATATTTCCTAAAAAAGCAAATTGATTATGTTTTTTTCAATTCGAATAGATTAAATTTATATCAGCAAATAACTTAGATAGTTGCAATAAAAAGTTATCTGAAGTTCTTTTAAATATTATTTTTTCACTTTTAAAATGCGAGTTGTTATGAACGTTAACATTCAAACTGTGCACTTTGATGCAGATTTAAAGTTGGTAGATTATGTATCCCGCAAAGCTGAAAAATTAAACACATTCCACGACAGGATCCTGAAGGTCGATGTGTTTTTGAAGTTAGACAACGTGATGCATAATATAAAAGACAAGATAGTTGAGATTAGGGTACACGTTCCGAGACATGATTTTTTTGTAAAAGCGTCGTCAAAGTCTTTTGAAGAGTCATTTGATACAGCATTAGAATCAATCGTAACACAAATAAAACGCAAGAAAGAAAAACTTGCCGCCTAAAAAAATGTAGAGTCCTGCCAATTTGCAGGACTTTTTTATTTCTATTACCACAATTTTTATTTTTTTTATTAATTTAATACTTTGCAGAACCCTTTGCCATAAAGGATTTCGTGGATTCTTCTGCAGTTGTTGACAACTACTATAAATTTTTCTTTTCAAGAATTTTGTTGATTTAAGTTTTCCATTACCTTTGCCATCCCGAAAAACGGGGTAGTTCTTTATTTATAAGCCAGGCAGACCAACTCGGGGGCACACAAATAAGCAATTGGGAAGGTAGGGGAAATAGATAGAGTAAAAGTTCTTTAAAATGTAAATCATAAAAGCCGAAGTAGCTCAGCTGGTAGAGCAGCTGATTTGTAATCAGCAGGTCGGGGGTTCGATTCCCTTCTTCGGCTCAGAGGGCAGTTTCCAGAGCGGCCAAATGGAACAGACTGTAAATCTGTCGTCTTAGACTTCGGTGGTTCGAATCCACCACTGCCCACATAGTTCTTTGTAGTAAAATTTTTAGAAGTAGAATAATAAATTATAGTAGATAACACTACTATCTTTGTTATCCTTAATTTAAAATATTGCGGAAGTAGCTCATTTGGTAGAGCGATAGCCTTCCAAGCTATAGGTGGCCAGTTCGAGCCTGGTCTTCCGCTCTCTTTTAGTTTGGAGTTTTTAGTTTAAGTATTTGAAGTTAAATAGAAACTGAAAATTGCAGACTTAAAACTCTCTGACTGAGTATGCCGTTGTAGCTCAGTGGTAGAGCACTTCCTTGGTAGGGAAGAGGTCGTGAGTTCGATTCTCACTAACGGCTCCGGGTTTTGTGAAAGTGAAATGAGATAAATAAATTTTATATTTTTTAAATAACAACTTTTTAATTTTAAAACACAACTAAAAAACAAATAAAATGGCAAAAGAAAGCTTCTTGAGGGATAAACCCCATGTTAACGTTGGTACAATTGGTCACGTGGATCATGGTAAAACAACCTTGACTGCCGCCATTACAATGATCTTATCTAAAAAAGGTATGGGTAATGTGGCTAAGAAATATGATGAGATTGATGGTGCCCCCGAAGAAAAAGAACGCGGTATTACAATCAATACTGCACACGTTGAATATCAAACTGCAAGCCGTCACTATGCGCACGTTGACTGTCCTGGTCACGCCGATTATGTGAAGAACATGATCACCGGTGCTGCTCAAATGGACGGGGCTATCTTGGTGGTTGCTGCTACAGATGGTCCAATGCCTCAAACAAGAGAACACATTTTGTTGGCTCGCCAGGTAGGCGTTCCTCGTATGGTTGTTTTCATGAACAAAGTAGATCTTGTTGAAGATCCTGAGTTATTAGAATTAGTAGAAATGGAAATCCGTGAATTATTAACTAAGAACGGATTCGATGGCGATAACACACCAATCATACAAGGTTCTGCAACAGGAGCTATGGCTGAAGATCCAAAATGGGTTGCTAAAATCGATGAATTGATGGATGCTGTAGATTCATATATTCCATTGCCTCCACGTCCGGTTGATCAACCATTCTTAATGAGTGTTGAAGATGTATTCTCTATCACTGGTCGTGGTACAGTTGCTACAGGTCGTATCGAAAGAGGCCGCATCAAAGTGGGTGAAGCTGTAGAAATCGTTGGTTTAATGGATGCTCCTTTGAACTCAACTGTTACAGGTGTTGAAATGTTCAAAAAATTATTGGATCAGGGTGAAGCAGGAGATAATGCAGGTTTATTATTACGCGGTATTGAAAAGAAAGATATCCGTCGTGGTATGGTAATCGTTGCTCCTAAATCAATCACTCCGCACACTGAATTCAAAGGTGAAGTTTATGTACTGAGCAAAGATGAAGGTGGACGTCATACTCCATTCTTTAATAAATACCGTCCACAATTCTATTTCCGTACAACAGACGTTACCGGTGAAGTTACTTTACCAGAAGGAACAGAAATGGTAATGCCTGGCGATAATATCAACTTAACTGTTAAGTTGATCCAACCGATCGCTATGGAAAAAGGTTTGAAATTTGCGATTCGCGAAGGTGGTAGAACAGTTGGAGCTGGTCAGGTTACAGAAATCTTGAAATAGTCAAGAACAATCTCTTTTCGCAAGAAAAGAAAACAACATATATTCGAAAGTCTTTGGTCAATGTAAATTAAATAACTTTGACCGGAGACTTTTGATTCATACGGGCATGGTGCAACGGTAGCATACGGGTCTCCAAAACCTTTGATCTGGGTTCGAATCCTAGTGCCCGTGCGGAGTAATGTTTAACGGTTTAAAAATTATTTGATTGTTTATCAATAAATAAATTGAGCCGATGAACTAATAAACCAAATTAAAATGAATAAGATTTCAATTTATTTCAAAGAAAGTTACCACGAGCTGGTAGAAAAAGTTACTTGGCCTTCATGGTTAGAGTTGCAGCAAAGTACTGTAATTGTATTGGTGGCAACTGTTATCATCACCGGTATGGTTTGGCTAATGGATTTCAGCAGTAATCAATTGCTGAAATTGATTTATTCACTTTTTAAGTAATTGAATAATGGAAGTATCATCAGAAGTTTTAGATGCAATCGTTGCCCCGCAACCCGAAACAAAATGGTATGTGTTGCGTGTAGTGAGCGGCAAGGAACGCAAAGTAAAAGAGTATCTTGATAAAGATATTCAACGCAGCGGATGGACTGAGGTAATTAAACAAGTGTTTCTTCCGATGGAGAAAGTATATAAAGTGCAGAACGGTAAAAAAGTGATGCGCGAAAAAAATTATTTCCCCGGTTATGTGATGATGGAGGTATTGGACGGAAAATTGAATGATGATATGGTACAACATATCAGCAACATCAGCAACGTCATGCATTTTCTTACTGATGGAAAAGGTTCAAAAGGAAATATCATTTCATTGCGCAAAAGCGAAGTGAATAAGATGCTGGGCAAAGTTGATGAGATGAATGATCAGGGCGTTACCATGAGCGAGCCATTCATTGTTGGAGAAACCATCAAAATTATTGAAGGACCTTTTAATGATTTCAACGGAGTAATTGAGGAAGTAAATGATGAAAAGAAAAAATTAAAAGTAACCGTAAAAATATTCGGACGTTCTACACCTGTTGAATTGAGCTATATGCAGGTAGAAAAAATGAGTTAATTTTTATAAAGTTTATTTTAAATCCCGCTTTTGGCGGGATTTTTTCTTTCTAACACTTTGCCGTTTCCGGCCAAACCCTTACCTTCGCCGTCCCAAAAAGTTCTTTAGAAAAAGAATGATTGATCTTGGGAGTCCCGATAGCTATCGGGACGCTATCACCAATTAAATCGTAAACAATGGCAAAAGAAATCTCCGGCTACGTGAAGCTGCAGGTGAAAGGCGGTCAAGCCAATCCTGCTCCTCCGGTAGGCCCAGCACTCGGTTCCAAGGGTGTGAACATTATGGAGTTCTGCAAACAATTCAATGCAAGAACTCAGGATAAAATGGGAAAAGTTGTTCCTGTTTTAATCACCGTTTATTCTGACAAGTCTTTCGACTTTGTTATTAAAACTGCACCAGCTGCAATTCAATTAATGGAAGCAGCAAAAATTCAAAAAGGTTCAAAAGAAAGTAATCGTGCTAAAGTTGGTAAAGTAACATGGCCTCAGGTTGAAGCTATCGCTAAAGACAAAATGCCTGATCTAAATTGCTTTACTATTGAAAGCGCAATGAAAATGGTTGCCGGTACTGCACGCAGTATGGGACTGACTCTTGAAGGTAAAGCCCCCTGGGAAAATTAATTTATTCACCCGTAAAACTTTTTAAAAATGTCATTGACTAAAAAAAGAAAAGCAGCAGAAGCTAAGGTGGATAAAAATAAAAATTATTCCCTGAAAGAAGCTTCACAATTAGTAAAAGAAATTAACTGTACAAAATTCGACAGTTCTGTTGATTTGCATATCCGTTTGGGAGTTGATCCTAAGAAAGCAGACCAGCAAGTTCGCGGCACAGTAAGCCTGCCACATGGTACAGGTAAAACAAAAAAAGTATTGGTTTTATGTACGCCAGATAAAGAAGCTGCTGCAAAAGAAGCAGGGGCTGATTTTGTTGGATTGGATGAATTCATTACAAAAATTGAAGGTGGTTGGGTTGATGTGGATGTGATCATTGCAACGCCATCAGTGATGCCTAAGATTGGTAAATTGGGTAAAGTATTAGGACCTCGTAACTTAATGCCTAATCCTAAAACAGGAACTGTAACTAATGATGTTGCAGCCGCTGTTAATGAAGTGAAAGGCGGTAAGATCGCATTTAAAGTTGATAAAGCAGGTATTGTTCACGCTTCTATTGGCCGCGTATCTTTTGCAGCTGATAAAATTGCCGAGAACAGCCACGAATTATTAAATGCTATCCTTAAATTAAAACCATCAACCGCAAAAGGAATTTATTTAAAAGCGGTTAGCATGGCCAGCAGCATGAGTCCCGGAATTGCATTAGACACAAAATTAATATCAAACTAAATCCTGGTGATTCCGATCCCGCCTGAGGCAGGACGGAAGATGACCCGGGTTTCATAAAAATTTAGTTATGACTAAAGAACAAAAAAATGAAGTGATCGAAGTTCTCAAAGAGAAATTCTCACAATACAATAATTTCTACATTACAGATACAGAATCTTTAACTGTAGAACAGGTTGGTAAATTACGCCGTGCTTGTTTTGATAAACAAGTAGAAATGAAAGTGGCTAAAAACACTTTGATTAAAAAAGCGTTGGAGTCTTTGGATGGAGAAAAATATTCAGGTGTTTATGAATCTCTTCATAATGTAACCGCATTATTATTTTCTGAAAACCCCAAAGAACCTGCTTTAATTATTTCATCTTTCCGTAAATCAAGCAATGGTGAAAAACCTGTTTTAAAAGCAGCATTCATCAATGGAGAAGTTTACAGCGGCGATAATCAATTGAAAGCGCTTACACAAATCAAGTCTAAGAACGAATTGATAGGTGAAGTGATCGGTTTATTGCAATCTCCTGCAAAACGTGTATTGGCTGCATTGTTGCACCACCACGAAAAACAGGCAGAAACTGCAGTTGCTGAATAATAAAGTATTTATCATCTTAAATAAAAACACCCAGGCCTGAGGGATAATAAAGGCAAATTTTTTTAAAACCTCCGCCGGAGCAAGAGCAATGAAGGCGGAAAAAATTTAAATAATATGGCAGACGTAAAAACATTAGCCGAACAATTAGTTGGCTTAACAGTAAAAGAAGTACAGGAATTAGCAGATGTATTGAAAACTCAATACGGTATTGAACCAGCTGCTGCTGCAGTTGTAGTTGCTGCAGGTGGCGATGCAGGCGGTGCCGCTGCTGCTGAAGAAAAATCATCTTTTGATGTAATCTTAAAGAGCGGTGGTGCAAGTAAATTAACTGTTGTTAAAATAGTGAAAGAATTAACTGGTCTTGGCTTGAAAGAAGCTAAAGATTTAGTTGATGCAGCACCTAAAGCAGTTAAAGAAGGAATTTCTAAAGCTGAAGCCGATGATTTGGCCGCTAAGCTGAAAGAAGCCGGCGCTGATGTTGAAATCAAATAATCAGGCTACTTCTTAATATTATAAGCCCTGCGGTTCCGCGGGGCTTTATTTTGTTTTGTGATTTACGTAATAAGATTGCTGTCAAAATTTGATTTTGTCATTCCGTCGCATTCCGTACTTTTGCAGTCCTTTTAATTTAGGGCTAATTAGCAGTGGATAGTTCGGTTATTGGTCGTTAAATTCCGATTTATCTTTTTTTCAGGCATTGAGAACAAAAAGTTCTCTTCATTATTTAGCTAAAACCGGTTTTAAAAATACTATGTCAACAACAACATTGAACAACAGGGTCAGCTTTGGTAAGACAAAACACTTGGCTGAAACTCCTGACCTGCTCGACATTCAGTTACAATCTTTCAGAGAGTTCTTTCAATTAGAAACTACGCCGGATAAGCGTAACAATGAAGGATTATTCCGTGTGTTTAAGGATAATTTTCCTATAACAGATACACGTAATATTTTCGTGCTGGAGTTTTTGGATTATTTTATCGATCCTCCACGCTATTCAATTGAAGAATGTATGGAACGCGGATTAACTTACGCCGTTCCCCTGAAAGCTAAACTTCGTTTAAGTTGTAACGATGAAGAGCATGTGGATTTCCAGACCATTGTACAGGATGTATTCTTGGGAAATATTCCGTACATGACTCCACGTGGTACTTTTGTTGTTAATGGCGCTGAACGTGTTGTTGTATCTCAGTTACACCGTTCTCCGGGAGTATTCTTCGGTCAGTCAACACATCCAAACGGAACAAAGATCTATTCTGCACGTGTGATTCCTTTCAAAGGTGCATGGATGGAGTTTGCTACCGACATTAATAATGTGATGTATGCTTACATCGATCGTAAGAAAAAATTTCCGGTAACTACTTTATTGCGTTCAATCGGTTTTGAAACTGATAAAGATATCCTGGAATTATTCGGAATGGCCGATGAAGTAAAAACAGATAAAAAATTATTAAAAAATCATATTGGAAAAAAATTAGCTGCACGTGTATTGCGTACATGGGTAGAAGATTTTGTTGATGAAGATACAGGTGAAGTTGTAAGCATTGAGCGTAACGAAATTGTATTGGAACGCGATTCTGTTTTAGATGAAGCAGCTATCGACACTATTATTGAAATGGATGTTAAGAGTGTATTCATCCAAAAAGAAGATGTTGGTGGAGATTACGCAATCATTTATAACACATTAAATAAAGATACTTCGAACAGTGAGTTGGAAGCGGTGCAACACATCTATCGCCAATTGCGTGGTGCTGATGCTCCTGATAACGAAACTGCACGTGGTATTATCGATAAATTATTTTTCTCTGATAAACGTTACGATTTAGGAGAAGTAGGCCGTTATAAGATTAACCGCAAACTTGGCTTGGATTATCCGTTACAAAAGAAAGTATTAACCAAACAAGATATCATCGAGATCATTAAATACCTGGTTCGTTTAACAAACGGCAAAGCAGAAATAGATGATATCGATCATTTGAGCAATCGTCGTGTAAGAACTGTGGGCGAACAATTGTATGCTCAATTTGGTGTTGGTTTGGCACGTATGGCCCGTACCATTCGTGAAAGAATGAATGTTCGTGATAATGAAGTATTCACTCCGGTTGATTTGATCAATGCGAGAACTTTATCATCAGTTATCAATTCATTCTTTGGTACATCACAATTATCTCAATTCTTAGATCAAACAAATCCGCTTTCTGAAATCACGCACAAACGTCGTATCTCAGCATTAGGACCCGGAGGTTTAAGCAGAGAAAGAGCAGGCTTTGAAGTTCGTGACGTACACTATTCTCACTACGGCCGTTTGTGTACAATCGAAACACCTGAAGGACCAAACATTGGTTTGATCTCTACTTTATGTGTGCATGCTTCTATTAACGATATGGGTTTCATCGAAACACCTTACCGTAAAGTTGAAGCAGGTAAAGTTGATATGAAGCATTTAACTTTCTTAAGTGCTGAAGAAGAAGATACAGCCAAGATCGCTCAAAGTAATTCTCCGTTAAAAGATAATGGTGAATTTGCTGAAGACAAAGTTGTATCCCGTCAAACAGGTGATTTCCCAATTCTTGATAAAGAAGAAGTTGAATATATGGACGTTGCTCCAAACCAAATTGTTGGTTTGAGTGCTTCCTTGATTCCATTCTTAGAACATGATGATGCCAACCGTGCGTTGATGGGATCAAACATGCAACGCCAGGCTGTTCCGTTAATTCGTCCGCAAGTTCCTGTTGTTGGAACCGGTTTGGAAGGAAGAGCTGCACGTGATGCAAGAATTCAAATTCATGCAACCGGAAACGGTATCGTTGAATTTGTTGATGCAAATGAAATTCATGTTCGTTACGACAGAAATGATACAGATCGTTTAATAAGTTTTGATGATGATTTGCAGGTTTATAAGTTGACAAAATTCATCAAGACCAATCAGGCAACTTGTATCAACTTAAATCCTGCTGTGAAGAAAGGTCAGAAAGTGAAGAAAGGAGATTTCTTAACCGAAGGTTATGCAACCATTGATGGTGAATTAGCATTAGGTAGAAATTTAAAAGTTGCTTTCATGCCTTGGAAAGGTTACAACTTTGAAGATGCGATCGTTATCAATGAAAAAGTTGTTCGTGAGGATTTATTTACTTCGGTTCACATCGATGAATATGAATTGGAAGTTCGCGATACTAAATTGGGTGAGGAAGAATTAACTCCCGATATTCCGAATGTATCCGAAGAAGCAACAAAAGATCTGGATGAAAATGGTATCATCCGCATCGGTGCAACAATTAAAGAAGGCGATATTTTAATTGGTAAGATCACTCCAAAAGGTGAATCAGACCCAACACCTGAAGAAAAATTATTGCGTGCCATCTTTGGTGATAAAGCAGGTGATGCAAAAGATGCTTCATTAAAAGCGCCAAACGGAACTGAAGGTGTGGTTATCGATAAAAAATTATTCCAGCGTGCCAAGAAAGATAAGAATGGTAAGATCCGTGAAAAAGCACAATTGGAAAAAGTTGAAAAAGTACATCAGCAAAATGTTGAAGATATCAAAGAACAATTATTAGGTAAACTTCAGATCATTTTAAAAGATAAAACTTCTGCAGGTGTAAGCAATAACTTCGGCGAATCGTTGATTGGTAAAGGTGCTAAGTTCAATGCTAAAAATTTAGCAGTGATAGATTACCAAAATATAAATCCTTTGGGATGGACCGGTGAAAAAGCTACCGACGATCAGATCAATACTTTATTACACAATTACAGCATCAAGTATAACGAAGAGCTGGGAAGATATAAGAGAGAAAAATTCAATATTTCAATTGGTGATGAATTACCTGCCGGGGTATTGAAACTGGCTAAAGTTTATCTGGCTGTAAAACGTAAATTGAAAGTGGGCGATAAGATGGCGGGTCGCCACGGTAACAAAGGTATCGTTGCAAAAATTGTTCGTGCAGAAGATATGCCTTTCATGGAAGACGGAACACCGGTTGATATTGTGTTGAATCCATTGGGTGTGCCTTCGCGTATGAACCTTGGACAGATTTATGAAACAATCCTTGGATGGGCCGGAACAAAATTAGGCGTACGTTTTGCTACACCGATCTTTGATGGGGCATCAACAACTGAGATTGAAGAATATTGTAAGAAAGCTGATATTCCTTTAAACGGTCACACTTATTTATATGATGGTGAAACCGGCGAACGTTTCGATCAGAAAGCTACAGTGGGCGTTATTTATGTAATTAAATTACACCACATGGTTGATGATAAAATGCACGCACGTTCTATCGGACCATACAGTTTAATTACACAACAACCATTGGGTGGTAAAGCACAGTTTGGTGGACAAAGATTTGGTGAAATGGAAGTATGGGCACTTGAAGCTTATGGTGCTGCTAACATTTTACAGGAATTGCTGACACTGAAATCTGATGATATTATTGGCCGTGCAAAAACTTACGAAGCAATTGTAAAAGGTGATAATATTCCAAAAGCAGGTGTGCCTGAATCGTTCAATGTATTGGTACATGAATTAAGAGGCTTAGGTTTGGATCTTAAATTCGAATAGAGATTCAGAATTGACATAATTAAAAACCATCACATTTTTGTGATGGTTTTTTTATTTAATTATCGTCGCAATTTTATTTTATAAATTATCGAGTAATGCAATAATTTCGGAAGGAGATGCTTTTGTTGGTGTTAACGAAATCCTATTCGCATTTGTAACAGTTACACTTCTTTTTCCAACATAAAATTTATTATCGATCATTGAAATCGATACAAGTGTAATGCTGCTGTTTACCGGAACATGTACACTGTAAAATGATCGTGTTGCAAAATCGGTTGTTAGCCTTACAACCGAATTCTTATCATTATATACTGCAAAAACAAATGAATTTTTATTTGTATAGTTTAAAGGCAGCGTAACATTTAGTCTAACTGTATTCGGTGTGGTATCTATCAGGTTACTACAACCAATCCAGTTGGTTATTTGTGTGGAGATCTGATAACCTTTTTTCTGAACTCCCAAAGAGGTAGAATCCCAGGAAGTGATCGTACCATTAGGTGTTTGAGTCCAGGTGAACAAAGAATCTATATTAGACAAAGGAACCCCTTCAAAAAAATTCAAACCCGAATATGGATAATTATTTGTCCATTTAATTGCAAAGGAAGTATTGGGCAACATAACAACTTCCTGATTATTTTTTGTTAAACGTACAAAGAAAGAACCGGCAGTTTGTAATAAATAATTCTTAGCAGATGTTGGTATCAGATACTTTATGTAATCTCCTTTTTTAACGAGCGCTAATATCTGAACATTAATTTTTCCATCTGTAACCGGATAGCTTGAATTGCGATATGCATAAGCATGTTCGGGAAAAAATATAGAAAGATCAGGCGTAAATTTTATGGTGTCATCAGCATTCGCATCAAACGAATCAACGAAAGAAAAGTTATTATTAATGGCTGCCGAAACAGAATCAACAAAACCTGATGTAAGCGGCTTCTTCGTCCAAACAGTATCATTGATACCAAGATAAGTATATGGTACAAACGTATCCGATATCTCTTTTTTACAAGAGAAAATCAAACTACTGATTAATATGAGGAACAATATTTTTTTCATCGTATTTAATATCAGATATGTGTTATTTTATAAATGCTGCTTTTTATTATTCAGTTTCATTCTAACACCTAATGTTAATCCCGCTGCATTAAACTTCTGGCTGTAACCAATACTGCTTGATATAGGTGTTAAGCCCACTCTGAAATATGGTTCTGCAAAAACATCAAGTTTATCATTGATGTTTCTGATTAAACTGATGCTTCCGTATAAACTTAAACCTGTACTGCTTTTATAGAAACCGCCATTACCTTTTGAAGCAACAGAAACAACCCTGTAAGAAGTATCGAGTGTTTCGCCGTTATACCACGAAGTAACATTAATGATTACACCGCCATTCACCGCGACTTTCCATTTATCTTTTACTTCGCCAAATTCGTAACCTATGCCAAGAGGTATTTCGATATTTTTATAGCTGTTCAAATTTTTTCTTACAGCATATCCTATCTGTGTTACAGTTGTTGTATCATTAAAAGTGGTATCGCCTTGCGGACGGATAACAGTTCGGCTCACAATCACAACAGTTGTTCTTGTTTCATTAACCGTACTTAAATTAAATTTTTCTATCAGCTGCGAATATTGAATACCGGCATTCAGCATAAAATGGTCACCCACATTTTTACTGAGTTTTGCACCTATTGTAAATCCACCCAACATTTTTTCAGCACTGTCTTTCTTTTGAATATAGGCATTGCTTAAACCATTGCCCGATAAGGATTTCATGGTATAATCGGGCGATGCATATAATTGCAGGTACCAATCATTTCTCTGATCGCCGTTTGCACTGGGGCAATCATTTCCTAATCCAAAAATGCTTCTTAAATTAAGTGGCGGATTGTGTAAACTGTTAAGGCTGTACACGTTTTTATTTAACAACATCAATTCACCATTTGCATTTTTTACAGAAGAAAAATTATCCCATTCATTTTGTGAAAAAAGTGATGATTCATTTTCAGGATTACTTGTTTGAACCGGTTCAGAATTGACCTTCTGATTTTTATTTTGAAGGAATGAGAACAGACCATTTTTACGGCGGTTGATCATAAATCCTGTTGTGATATTCGCATTATCATTTTTTCTTGATGATGAGGTAACAGAATTCTGCGTTGGATTCATTTCTGAATCTGTTGTTTCTGTTTGATTTGATTTATTGATGTCTGCTGTTGAATTATTATTTACTGAAGCATTATTTTTTTGTTCGGTCGATACCTGATTAGTATTAAGTGTAGAATTAGTATTATTTTTTACGTTGTTTTGTTTTTGATTGGTTACATAAAATAAACTTACTGCTATTAAAATAATAACAGCAATTACGGTTAACAGCCCGTACTTGTTGATCCACCAGAAGCCTTTCGGGCGCCGGTCTTTATCGCGAACAATTTTTTCCCATAAACCATCCGGTACGGGCGAAGAGTAGTTTTCTAACTTACTTCGTATAAAATTATCAAATACTTTTTCTTGCATTACACAGCTATTTTTTGTAGTTGCAAAATTTGTTGCTGCAGCATTTTGCGGGCCTTAACCAATTGGCTTCTGCTTGTGCTGGATTGTATATTTAAAAGTTTGGCAATTTCTTCGTGACTGTAACCTTCAATAACATTTAAATTAAAAACGATCTTGTAACCTTCGGGTAATTGATTGATCAGTTTTAATAATTCTTCTTCACCAAGATGATTGAAAGCGTAAGCCTGGATGGCAGGAGTATCAGCGTGATTTTCCTTGATCTCGCTGAACTGTAATTTCTTTTTCTGCAAATGTTTTAATGCAACATTTACAACAATACGGCGCATCCATCCCTCAAAAGATCCTTCAAACTTAAATTGATGGATGTTGTTGAATATTCGTATAAAACCTTCCTGTAACATATCTTCTGCTTCCATAACATCATTGGCGTATCGGGTACACACAGTCATGAACTTACCGGCATATTGCTCAAAAAGCATACGCTGGTATGTTGTATTTTGCTTTATACAGCCTTTGATTAATTCAAATTCTGTCAATTTGGGCAGATTTAGTTCGTTTCATTAATTAAGATGCTACAGTAAACAGGGTTGCTGCCTGACAGCAGCCTTTTTCGGGATGGAAATTACAGAAATGTATTCGGAAATGCTTTACGAGCGCCGATTTAACTAGTCTTTTTACGCTTTTATGTTTGAAGAAACTGGTTATGTATGTGATCTACCACACTTACCAAACTATTTGTTTCTTCGTAAACTTTTAATTGGCGGTCGGCACCGGTGCCCTGTTCAATCATTTTAGTAATATAATTTATGGCATGACGGCTGCCCAGTTCATCAACAACATCATCAACAAAATCCAATAATTCGTATAAAAGTAAACGGGTACTTACTTCGGTTTCTTTTCCAAAATCAATCAGTTCCCCATCAATTCCATAGCGACTGGCACGCCATTTATTTTCGTTTAATAAGGCACGTTGATACATGATGAAATTCATATTCTTATTTCGCAGCTTATACAGCTTTGCACAAATAGCCTGGAATAATGCAGTTAAAGCAATGGTTTCATTGATCGTCATCGGAATATCGCAGATGCGAAATTCAACCGTATTAAAAAATGGATGAACGCGAAGGTCCCACCAAATTTTCTTTGCATTATCGATACAGTTTGTTTTAATCAATAATGCGATATAATTATCATAGGCTTCAATACTTTCGAAATAATCGGGAATGCCGGTTCGCGGAAATTTGTCGAAAACTTTTGTGCGGTATGATTTGTACCCGGTTAATCTTCCTTCCCAAAAAGGAGAGTTGGTACTGAGTGCAAACACATGCGGCAAAAAATAACGGGCACTGTTTGCAATATGAATGGCCATCTTTCTGTCTTCCATTCCAACATGGACATGCAGACCAAAAATTAAATTACTGCGTGCTGCATCCTGCAATTCATTTACTATTTGATGATACCGGTCGTGATCGGTAATTAATTGGCTATGCCAATGACTGAAAGGATGTGTGCCTGCAGCGCCTATCCATAAACCCATGTCGCCGGCGATTTGTGCAATCTTGCCGCGTAATGTGGCTACATCTTTAAACGCTTCATCCGTATTGGCACAAATATCTGTTCCAACTTCAACAACAGCCTGGTGCATTTCGGCTTTTACTTTATCCTTAAATATTTTTTGGCCTTCGATAACAATCTTTTGCTCATGACTTTTTAATTCACGTGTTACCGGATCGATGACCATGTATTCTTCTTCAACACCCAGTGTAAAATGTTTATAATTTACGATTCCCATGCTTTTATTTTTTGAAGCGGAAGAAATTTTATTAAAATGAATGAAATTAATACAGAACAGTTTTTGAACTGCTTCGTTTAATGTATTCGCCCCAGGTTAAATTGTCTGCACCATCAACATGGTTCAATGCTTTTTCGATAGCAAAATTTGCAGCCGTTTCAACAACCCATGCAAAATTTTCTTCGCCTACACTTGTTCTTTCGGCATCGGGAGCGGGATTACAAAAGTCAATGGCATAGGGCACTCCATCGCGTAATGCTAATTCAACTGTATTAAAATCATATCCTAAATAATGATTGATGCGCAGAACAATTTCTTCCATTTGTTTTAATCTTTCGGGTGACGGAGAAAAATTTGCAACATAACGAAGATGATGCGGATTACGTGGTTCGTATGGCATGATGCGAACATGTTTTCCGCCAATGCAATAGCACCGGTAATATTCATCAAACACAATTTCTTCCTGTAACAACATGACCAACTGATTTGTTTCGGAATGTTTTTCAAAAAAATCTTCAATGTCATTTATTTTGTAAACATTCTTCCAGCCCCCGCCGGCAAAGGGTTTCATGTATGCAGGAAATCCAACATAATTAAAAATGGTTTCCCAATCCAAAGGATAAACAAGATTCGAAAACGAATCTTCCGAAGTATCGTCGGGCAAATCTTTTGACGGAAGAATTACTGTTTTTGGAACCGGTACATCAATTTTTGTAGCCAAACAATTATTAAAAAATTTTTCATCGGCACTCCACCAGAAAGGATTATTAATTACAGCAGTACTGCATAAAGCAGCATTCTTTAAATAAGCCCGATAGAAAGGAACATCCTGGCTGATGCGATCGATGATCACCGCATAATCTGTTGCAACACCCTGCATCACTTTATCGATCTTTACCGACTCCGCAATGATTCCCGGAATATTTTTACTGTTGACCCTTTCTACAAATGCATCAGGAAAACTTCTTTCTTTACCGTGTAAGATGCCAATTTTTTTCATGCATTATTTATTTAATTATAAAATAAAAAAGGAAGATCCGATTTCAATTTAAAGAAACTCGGTAACATTACGATGAAATGCTGCGTAAATTTTAGAGTTAATCTATTACATTTGAAAATATGGTTGAAGAAAAAATTATCAAAGTATCGGGCATTGTTACAGAACAACACGCAATCGTATCGCAATATTTGCAAAGGGAAGTGATTGCTGATGTGTATTTTCCATCAAAAAATTTTCATCCCGAATCAATGAATTTATTATTGATCAATGATGGTCAGGATTTATTAAAAATGCCATTTGATGAGATGTTGGATCAGTTGATTTCGAACAACGAAATCGAACCCTTGATCTGCGTTGGCATTCATTGCGGCCATGAAAGAAAACGAGAATACGGAACCGCGTACAGTGCCGATTTTAAAGGCCGCGGCGATAAAGCAGGATTATACAGCAAATTTATTTTTGATGAATTACTGCCGTTTATCCGGAAGCAATATCATGCACCCTCATTCAAAGAAAAATCGTTTGCAGGATTTTCGCTTGGTGGATTAAGTGCAATGGATATCGCTTATAATCATGCGGGTGAATTTAATAAGGTTGGCGTTTTTAGCGGTAGTTTTTGGTGGAGAAGAAAAGGCTATGACGAAAATTATAATGATGAGACCGATCGCTTGATGCACTTACAAATATTGAATGGAGAATTTTATCCATGGATGAAATTCTTTTTTGAATGTGGTGCATTGGATGAAACTGCCGACAGAAATAATAATGGAGTGATCGACAGTATTGATGATACTTTAGATTTGATAGTTGAATTAAAAGCCAAAGGATATACCGATCAGCATATTAAATATCTTGAACTGGAAGACGGTACACATGATATTGTTACATGGGCAAAAGCATTCCCCGAATTTTTAAAATGGGGGTGGGGTAAAAAATAATATTTTCTTGCTGAAATAAATTTTTCTAAAAACCGGGATTGATGATTTTGTACAAATCGTCATTGATCAGCATAATTAGCGAAAGCTTTTCTATACTGAATTTTTGTTTTAAAAATTGAAGGGCAGGAGAAATCTTTAAAAATGTGCGTATCCTTCACACCCGGCTATTGCTTGTTTACAAATTGATTCCTCACTTCTTAAATGTTTTCGAATAAAAAGATGTCTTTGGGCGAAAATTCATCAAACAAAACCCGAAAAACGCCAAAAAACGCAGATTCTTAATAAAGAGAAACATTTTGTTAATATTATCTTGCAATTGTAAAGAGATTATTTGTTTTATTTGCATTGAAAAATTAACATTATGCTTAGTAAAAAAATTTTAACACTGTTATTAACAGTTTTTTTATCTGTTACGTTAATGGCACAGGAAACGACTTCTGATATTCAGGGTGTTGTTTCCGATGGAAGTAACCTAATTGCAGGTGCAGTAATCACTGCGATTCATACCCCAACCGGTACGAAATATGTTACTACCAGCCGTAAAGATGGTCGTTATAACTTGGCTAACGTAAAAATCGGAGGTCCTTATGAAATTACTGCTTCATTTGTAGGATTCAAAACCGAAAAACAAACCAACATTATTCTTACGTTAGGTCAGGACTTTAAAGCAGATTTTGTAATGCAGACCGAAGCTAAAACTTTAACAGAAGTAGTTGTAAAAACTACTTCCCGTCAGGATAAAGTTTTCAACAACAGTCATACAGGAAGTCAGGAAATAATTACACGCGAACAATTGGACAGGCTTCCTACTACCAATCGTTCATTACAGGACTTTACTAAATTAACTCCAACTGCTAATGGATTAGCTTTTGGAGGACAAAGTAGCCAATACAATAATGTTACGATTGATGGTGCGAATTTTAATAATTCATTTGGTCTTGCCCCTACTTTAGGTGGTCAAACAAATTCTCAGCCTGTAAGTTTGGATGCGATTGAACAAATACAGGTTAATGTTTCGCCTTACGATGTTAAGAACGGACAATTTGCTGGTGCCGGAATTAATACGGTAACCCGCAGTGGTACTAACCAATTGAAGGCATCTGTTTATCAATATACAAAAGGAGCTAATTATATTGGTTATAATGTTGGCGATGTTCAAATAGCAAAACAAACTTTTGATTACTACTTAAAAGGTGCAACACTTGGTGGTGCAATAATTAAAAATAAATTATTCTTTTTTGGAAGTTATGAAGAAGAAAAAAGAACTGATCCGGGAACTACCTGGACTGCATCAAATTCTTCTACACCACCAAACGGAATCACAGTTTCAAATGCTAATTCAGATGTGTTAGATGCTTTAAAACAGTTTTTGATAACTAATTATAATTATAATCCCGGAGTTTATCAGGGATATAGTTATGTAACTCAAAGTAAAAAAGCTACTGCTAAAATTGACTGGAACGTTAATAGCAATAATACATTTACTATTAAGTATAATTATCTGAAGTCTTCCAGACAAGTTCCTGCAAGCAATAGTGGTTCTGCAAATACATCTTATGGTCGTTCACCAACTCAATATTCTTTACCTTTTAATGGATCAGGTTATGTGATAAACAATGATTTTAATATTGTAATTGCAGAATTAAATACGCGTTTCTCTAATAAGGCTTCTAACAAAATACAAGTTGGTTATACTGCTTTAAGAGATTATCGTTCGGCTGCATCAAACGGAGATTTTCCTTTAGTGGATATTCTTGATGGTAATGGTCAGCCATATACTTCTTTCGGATATGAACAATATACTTATAGTAATGTATTAAATACAGATGTATTTCAATTCAATGACATTTTTACCTTTTATAAAGGAGCACATGAAATTGCAATTGGTACACAAAACTCTTATAAGAAATATCAAAACGGATTTTCTCCGGCTTATGAAGGTGTTTACCGCTTTAACAGCATAGCCGATTTTTATGCTTCAGCTGCAGGTACTAAAGCTGCTGCGAGATATGATCTATCTTATACATTAGGATCTGGCGGATTTCCATTAGTAGGTCCAAAAGATCTTGAAATAGGTTTTTTTGCTCAAGACAAATGGAGAGCCACAAAAAATCTTACAGTAACTTATGGAATAAGAGTTGACATTCCTAAATTCTACAATACTTTCTTATATAATCCAATTGTTGATGGCTTAACCGGATTTGTAAATGGAACACATCTTAATACAGGTCAGGGACCAACAACTAAACCACAATTCTCACCAAGAGCAGGATTTACTTGGGACGTAATGGGTGATAAATCTTTACAGGTTCGTGGTGGTATTGGTTTGTTTGCGGGACCTCCTCCTTTTGTATGGATCAGTAACCAGGCAAGTAATTCTGGTATGGCTTTATTTGGATCGATCAGCAATGGTTCTGGATATATTTTCTCGCCTGATATTAATAAATACAGACCGGCGGCTTCAGCTACTTTAAGTAAATCTTACAGTATTAATGTAACCGATCCTAATTTCAAATTCCCTCAAACAATGAAAATGAGCTTGGCTTTCGATAAGAAATTGCCAAATAATTGGGTGTTAACAGTAGAGGGACAATTGTCAAGTAATATTAATGCTGCCTTCTTCCAAAACGTAAATCAGCCATCAACAGGTGTTGTTTTGAACAATGGAAGTGTGGGAGATAACAGAGTAAGATATAGCGGAACAGCAATTTATGCAGTAGGTGGTTCAAGTGCTGCTACAGTAAATAACCCAAGCATTGGAAATGCCATTTATATGACCAATGTAAAGAATGGAGGTATGGCTACTAACCTTACTGTTCAGATACAAAAAACTATGCGTAATTTCTTTGCAAGTTTTGCGTATAACTACCAAACTGCAACAGATGTAATGACTGGTGGTTCTACAGCATATACAATGTGGATTTCTAAACCAACTTATAACGATCCAAATGCAGCAACAGTTGGTTTATCAAATGCTTATTTACCTCATAGAATCATTGCTACTGCTTCTTACAGAAAAGAATATGCAAAACATCTTGCTACCTCTATTGGATTGCTTTTCGAAGCAGCACCTAATGGAACAGACTCTTATGTATATAATGGTGATTTAAACGGCGACGGTGGTACTTCGAACGATTTAGTTTACATCCCTAGAAATTCAAGCGAGATTGCATTAGAAGCAGCTTCTGCAACTTCGGGAGTTGTTGATAACAGAACTGCTGACCAAATCTGGGGCCAGTTAGATAATTTCATAAGCAGTAACCCATATTTAAAGAAACACAGAGGACAATATGCTGAAAGAAATGCAGCAGTTGCACCTTGGTACACAAGATTGGATTTAAACTTTACGCAGGATGTTTATTTTACTACTAAAGACAAATCTAAACATACATTAAGGTTTACTTGCGATATTTATAATTTTACCAATATGCTTAATGCTAAATGGGGACTTCAACAAATCCCAACTACTACCACACCGTGGAAGTTTGATAAAATGGCATCAGATGGTAAAACACCAATCTTTTCTTTCCCATTCTTGGACGGCAAAAACCGAATTCCTTATACTGCAGCATATAAAGATAATGTGGGCTTAGGTTCTCGTTGGCAGATGCAGATCGGCGTACACTATTTCTTTAACTAATTGCTGAATTAATTAGTTCTATAAAAAGCCTGATAATTTTTATCAGGCTTTTTTATTGAATAAGACTGCTTTAATTTATTTATCATTTGATCATGAAGTAGAGTAATTATATTTTGCATGAGTAAGATCCCATCAACTTAATATTCGAGACATCTTGCAGAATCCACCTGGACGGTGTTCAGACTTTTGAAGTATAAATTTTAGAAGAGATGTATTTGGTGTGTAACAATAAATTTCTGCAGATACGGATAGATAACATTCGATGAAAGGAAAGATGTAGATATTGCTTGATACTGGTTTTATTTTTTTGATAGCTTTAAATCTCAGCAAAATTTAAACTGATTATTTAAGTATATAGCATTACTAAAAAAGGCCTGATAAAATTTTATCAGGCCTTTTAGTGATCGTTTATGAAATAACTATTGTTTCGCTTTTATTCATCATCTAACTTAACAGGATAACGATATGTTTCAGGAGAACCGGGATAAATTCCTTCAAAATAAATTGTTCCCTTAATATCAACTAATGCTTCTTTTAATTCCTCCACATTTTTAATTTCAACTCCGTTTACTGTTGTAATAACAAATCCTTCCTGCATACGCGAATTTTTGAGCGAACCATCTTTTATTTTTTTAACAACAACGCCGCCATTAATATCATTTGCACTTGCAGTTTTCTTATCAACATTTTCAAAGTCGGCACCAAGTCGTTCTATTGCGGATGTGTTCTTCACTAAATCAGTATTACCAACTTTGTTTTTTAAGGTAACAGGAAGCGTACTTTCTTTTCCGTCTCTGTTGATGGTGATATTAATTCTGTCGCCGGGTTTAAAACCTGCAATTCTTTCCTGCAATTCAGGTCCCGAACCAACATGGATACCATTAATTTTTGTAATGAAATCACCTTTCTTAATGCCAGCTGCTTTTGCTGCACCACCTTCAGGAACATCAGTAACAAAAATTCCATCGCCATCTTTTATTCCGTTTGCTTTTTTCTGTTCATCACTTAATCCTTCCTGCGCATAAGACACACCAATGAAAGCTCTTTGCACAGTTCCGTATTTAATGATATCGCTCACAATTTTCTTTACAATATTTACAGGAATGGCATAAGAATATCCGGCATAAGAACCGGTGGGAGAAGCAATGGCAGAATTAATACCAATCAGCTCGCCATTAGTATTAATTAATGCACCGCCACTATTACCCGGATTAACTGCAGCATCTGTTTGAATAAATGATTCAACAGGTGTTTTACTTTGCCTGTCGTTAATATTAATGCTTCTTGATTTTGCACTGATGATACCTGCAGTAACAGTTACATCAAGTGTTAGCGGATAACCGATGGCTAAAACCCATTGCCCCAATTTGGCTTCATCGCTGTTACCATACACCAGGTATGGTAAACCTTTTGCATCGATTTTTAATACTGCCAGATCGCTGCTGGGATCGGTGCCTATAACTGTTGCTTTGTACGTTTTTTTATTGGTAAGCGTAATGTTTAGTTCGTCGGCACCATCAACAACGTGATTATTGGTGACGATATATCCATCTTCGCTGATAATTACCCCACTACCGCTTGCACGTTGCTCGGGAATTACTCTCGGACCACCATTACCAAACAGGTCACCAAACAGATCATCTCCACCAAAGAAATCACCAAACGGATTATTTCTTTTCGGTAGGTTATTAGATACTTGTTTTGCTTTGGTACGTGTTTTAATATGCACCACGGCAGGCGTTGCAGCAGTAGCGGCCTGGGTAAAATCGGTAGGCTCTGCATTGCCTTTATTGTTGAAAAATCCTGCATAGTTTACAGGTAATTTACCTGCTTCTTGTGTTCCTGCATATCTTGATTTTGCAAGTTCACCATAAGTCCACACACTCAAAATGGCTGTGGTAGCGCTGATGCCAATGATGGCTAAAATTGTTTTGAGTTTCATTGTAATTTTTATTTTGTAATTGTTCAAAAATTATGCCTTTGAGAATGCAAATAAACAAACCTGTTTAATTTTCAGTTCATCTAACAATAACATTTAACGAATGTTTTACGATAACCGTCGTATCTCAAAAATTAAAATTACAGTTTTAATTGGTTAAGTATTTGATAAAGCTATTTCGACAATAAAAATTGCATCGTATCTACACCATCGGCATAATCTTTTAATGATGGTTGCTGTGCTTTCCCAAAGGCAGTAAAGCCATGACCAACAATACACTGCACATCAATATTGTTTTGCAACGATGAAATGATATTTTTTGCATCATCGTAAAACCCGTAGTGGACCTGACTTACAGGAGAAAATAAAGATTCGTTTTCCGAAAGAACAACAGAACCATTGTTCATGTAAAATTTATTGTTCATCATCGCAATGGTAAGGTGATAATCGTAATTATGTTTGTATTTATGAAAATCTAAAAAGTGTTCATACTTTTTTAAAGCATTGAGCAGTTTAATAAAATCATAATTTTTGGGGACATATAATTTAGTTACGTTTCTGCAGCCAAGCCCAAAATAAAGTTGAATATCATCGGCCAATGCGTTTAATTCTTCTGTTGTTTCTGTGCCGTCTAAAATTGCAACCGAAGTCCTGTTACGCCGGATGATATTCGGGTATTTTCCAAAATAATAATCAAAATAACGGCTGCTGTTATTGCTGCCGGTAGCAATATAGGCATCGCAACCTTTCAAATTTTGGGCAAAATGTATCCGGTCTTCCACAGGTTCTTCCCATTCCAATAATTTTTTTACGATGTGTTTGATGAGTATTTCATCTTTCGAAGAGGCTTTGATCATCATGCGTTTTCCACTCAAAAAAACACATAAAAAATCATGAAAACCTACCAATGGAATATTACCTGCCATCACAATTCCAACTAAGGATCCATCTGCCTGAAATGCTTTCAGGTTGTAGCTTTCAGCCCATGATTCTAATTTTTCTTTCTGCAAAAATTCGGCGCAGATATTCGAAATTGCCAGTTCAATAAATTCGGTTACAAACCAGGGGTTTTCTCTGGATGCACGTTCTTTTATTGCCTGCCATTCTGCATCACTGCTTTGCATATATTGCCCCAGCCGGACAAATAAATTAATTCTTTCTTGTAATTCCATGTACTTGTATTGTTTTTGATTTTATTTTTGCGTAACCAAATTTTCACAAACAAAATTAAATTTATGGCAATTAAGATTACAGACGAATGTATTAATTGTGGTGCTTGCGAGCCCGAATGTCCTAACAACGCTATTTACGAAGGTGGTGTAGAATGGGCAATTGCTGATGGTACCACTGTAAAAGGAAGCTATGCCTTGATGGATGGCTCTTCTGTTGATGCTGATGCAAAGAATGCACCGCTTTCTGTTGACACATATTATATTGTGCCAAATAAATGTACAGAATGTCAGGGTTTTCATGAAGAACCTCAATGTGCTTCTGTTTGTCCGGTTGACTGCTGTGTTCCTGATGAAGCATATCAAGAAACAGTTGATGCATTAATGGCTAAGAAAGACAAATTACACGGCTAATCCTGTTTCGAAATGTGCTAAACTTTTTCTTCTGAAAAGCTTGCACTGAAACGTTTTTGTTGTAGCTTTAATGTATAATAATTGTTGCTACAAGACGGCAACATCGAGTAACAGCGGGTGATATTTCCCGTTAACGTGAGGTGAAGAAGCAGGCAGTTTCTTCACCTTTTTGTTTTTTAAAAATTGCTTCAAAAAGAAATGTTTTTTCTAACTTTTTCATCGCTTTTTTCATCATTATATTTGGCCTCTAAAAATCATACATGAAGAAAAAAATTGCATTGGTTACAGGCGGATTGAGCAGTGAAGCTGTCATCAGTTATAAAAGTGCCATCACAGTTGGCAATAATATCGACAGAGAAAAATATGATGTTTATAAAATTGATATTAATCCTTTAGGCTGGTGGTATGTGGCTGATGATAATCATCGTTCGGAAATTAACCGTGATGATTTTTCGATCATTGATAAAGGACAAAAAATAAATTTCGATGCAGTATTGTTGTGCATCCACGGCACGCCGGGTGAAGATGGAAAACTACAGGGATATTTTGATATGATTGATTTGCCTTACACCAGTTGCGATGCTGCAACATCGGCACTAACGTTCAATAAAAGATATACTGTTGCAGTTGCAGCCTTCGGGGGCATTAACGTTGCAAAAAGTTTACATCTTTTTAAGCACACACCTTTATCATCACAACAAATCTTATCGCAATTGCAATTACCCTTTTTTGTAAAACCCAATAACGGCGGAAGTAGCATTGGTATGAGTAAAGTTAACAAGCCTGATGAGCTGCAGGCTGCATTAGATAAGGCTTTTAAAGAAGATGACCAGATCCTGATCGAAGAGTTTATAAGCGGCAGAGAATTTACAATCGGTGTATTTAAAACGAAAGGCGAGGTCATTGTTTTGCCAATCACAGAAGTGATAACACACAACGAATTTTTTGATTTTGAAGCTAAATACGAAGGCAAGAGCGAAGAAATAACTCCTGCAAAAATTGATGAAACTATTGCAGAAAAATTGAGATCTGCTGCAAAAAGAGTTTACGAGATTTTAAATTGCAGAGGTGTTGTACGAATCGACTTTATTTTCAACGAACAAAAAAACGAACCATATATGCTGGAAGTAAATACTGTGCCTGGACAAAGCGAAGCAAGTGTTATTCCGCAGCAGGTAAAAATAAAAGGCTGGAGTTTAAAAGATTTTTATACATCTGTAATTGAAGAAGCATTGCTGTAAATAAAAATTAAGGATTTAGTTTTTTAAAATTGCTCTATATTCATTTGTAGAATTAAAGCCGATCATTAAAAATAAATAAGTGTTTAAATTCATTACATCAAAACCATTGTGGGTAAACATTCTTGCCGGCATTATTATTTTAATAATAATGATCATCTCTTTTTTCTTAATGCTCGACTGGATTACGGGTCATAATAAATACGAAAAAGTCCCGTCTGTCATTTCACAAAACATTGATGCAGCAAGAATAAATTTAGCAGCCAAAGGATTTGCAGTTGAAATTGCAGATTCGGTTTACGATAATACAGTTGGGGCATTAAGTGTGGTAAAACAATCGCCCGATGCAGATGCGTTGGTGAAACAAGGACGTACGATCTATCTAACCATTAATCGTGCAGTACCGCCACAGGTAACAATGCCAAACTTAGTTGGTTTCTCGAGCCGAAGTGCCGAAATGTATTTAACAAGTTTAGGATTAAAAATGGGCGATACTTATTACCGTCCCGATATTGCCCGAAACGCAGTGCTGGAGCAACGTTACAACGATGAGATAATTAAAGAAGGTACTAAAATCCCATTGGGCAGCATAATTAATTTAGTGCTGGGAACCGGTGAAGGAGCAGGTGATTTACCTGTTCCCGAATTAATTGGATTAACATTATCGCAGGCAAGAAATCAACTCATCACATTAGGATTGAACATAGGTTCGGTTGTTCCGGTTGATGCAATAAAAGATACAGCCAATGCTTTTATCGTTAAGCAAAATCCTGAAGTTGCATCGGAACCAACACCCGGACAAAAAATAATTAATAAACTTAAATCAGGGCAATTGATCGATGTGTACATCAGTGCCACAGCACCGGTAAAAGATACCATTACATCACACTAATTATTTATTTAATGAAAACAATTACTGTAGAAGAACTTAAAACCAGACTGGATGCTGGAGAAAAATTAAATCTGCTCGATGTTCGCGAACCATACGAGAATGCTGAATTTAATATTGGCGGGATCTTATTGCCATTGGGACAAGTTAGAGCAATGCAGATAGAAGATATTGAAGACCTGCGCGATAAGGAAGTTTTAATTTATTGTAGAAGCGGAAACAGAAGCGGACAAGCCTGCATGATATTGGAACAATTGGGTTTTGCAAATGTTTCGAATGTTGTTGGAGGAATGTTAGACTGGCAGGCAAAGTTTTCGAAATAAAATTTATCAATCCTTTCAACTATCGTTATCATTGATTGATGAAATAAAAAAAGTCCCGATGTTGTAAAGCACCGGGACTTTTTATTTCAATAAAATAATTGATTATGATTTTGGATCCAAGGCAGTTTTAATTTTCTGGCTTAAATCCAACAAATGTATTTTACTCATCTTATCTGAAGCGGAAGGCGCTGCAGCATTAATTTTATTTCGTAGATCAACCAACTGCGCTCTTACAATTGCAGGTACATCGCTGCGTTTTAAATCAACACCTGGGCCAAAAGAAAATCCCATAAAAGAAATGGTTGCTGCGGAATTGCTTGGATTAATAATGGCACTTAGTTTATCAACATAACTCTTTTGCAAAATTCTTCTGTATTCATCAATCGGTTTGTTACTGTTTAATTCGCTGAACAAATCCGATTGTACATCATTCAATAATTCCATGGCATTATAAGCTTTGTCGGCACCAAAACGTTCCATACAAATTTGCATACGGTTCATTCTGTCGGTACTGATTAAACTTGCTAAACCACTTTCCTGTGCAGATGCAACGGGATCGAGTGCAATTGGATTATTAAACTTGTTCCAGATATCTTTTGCAATTAGCCATTTTGGTGTTTCGAATAATTGTTTGTTTAAAAAAGCAACAGCTTGTTTCTGATAAGCTTTTGGAACTATTTCATACACATCGCCCTTTTCATCAGAGCTTTTAAATGTTTCATACACACCACCAATGTTTTTTGTTACATGTCCCACATATCTGCGGAACTGAAAAATTAATTGGTTGTACATATTGGCAATGTTTTCATTCAAATCGCCTTCTTCAAAAGTCCACTCAGGAAGTTTTGGTAAAATGCGCTGCAAGTTTTTGATACCATATTCACTTGCTTTAACTGCATTATCGCTTAAATCTTCGGCTTGTGCTCTTGGATCGGCAGGGTTGCCGCTTTCGTAAGTGCCGAACCATGTACGCGGATTATTTTTATAAGCTTCAATAATCATTTTGCTGCTTATTTTCTTTTGCTCTTCATCATCTTTACCGGCAATATAACCATAGCCCCATCTGATTGCCCACAAATCATAATCGCCGATGCGTGGATATAAACCGGCTTTGCCGATATTATCTTCGGGTTGTGCAACATAATTAAAACGTGCATAATCCATGATAGATGCAGTATGACCATTAGCTTCAACCCATGCTTTATCGCGTAATTTTTCAACAGGAGTTTTGCTGCTGCTGCCCATGTTGTGACGCAATCCAAGTGTGTGACCAACTTCGTGCGATGATACAAAACGAATCAGATCGCCCATCAATTCATCACTGAATTTCATGGTTCTTGCACGCGGATCAACAGCGGCAGTTTGAATCATATACCAATCGTGCACCAACTTCATTACATTATGATACCAGCCAATATGACTTTCTAAAATTTCGCCACTGCGCGGATCGTGAACATTAGGCCCATAAGCATTTTCAATATCGGACGCAAAATATCTGATCACAGAAAAACGTGCATCTTCCATACTCATGGTAGTATCATTTTCGGGCCATTCTTTTCCCATGATGGCATTTTTAAAACCAGCTTTTTCAAAAGCTTTTTGCCAATCATCAATTCCTGCTATCAAATATTTGCGCCATTGTTTTGGAGTGGCGGGATCGATATAATAAATGATCGGTTTTTTTGGTTCAACCAGTTCTCCTTTTAACCATTTATCGTATTCGCCATCTTTAGGTTCCAAACGCCAGCGAACAGCAAACTCTTTATTTTCTACCTGTTGCTGGTCATCAGAATATTTTACAAAATCATCGGTAAAATAACCAACTCGTTTATCGGCAACCCTGTGTGCCATAGGTGTTTTAGGCAATAATAATAACGAAGTATTTAATTCCATTGTTACAGCACCCGATGCCATTGCTGCAGGTAACGATGCCGATGGAAAAGGTGATGGTGCAGATGGCATTCCAAAACTTGCACCTGCTGACGATGAAAAAGTTTTTATAGTTCTTATCTCGGTGTTGATGGGATAAGTAGATATTTTTTCTATGAAAGAACGATCGGGTGCAAGCGCAGTTAAACTATATCTTCTCTTCATGCCTGCATTTAAACTAACGGGTTGATTATCGCCTTTAAAATAATCAGTAACATCAATTACCACACCGCTGCTGTCTTTGCTGAAAGCAGCAATTGGAAATGCCTGTGCAATTGTATTAACATTGGAATTAGAAACGGCTTTATAAATATCATTTGTAGAATCGGCAGTATTAATTAATGTAATTACTTTCAGGAAAACAGTATTACCAATTCCTTTTTGAAAACTGAGTGTTTGCTGATTGGCGATCTCTCCTCCGTAACCCGCACCGGCAGGCACTTTTGCAAAACGGGTAACCGCTAAAATTTCCCTTCCTAAAATGGAATCATTTATTTCGAAATAATATTTTTCTTCTACTTTATGAACTGTAAATAATCCTTTTTTTGTAACAGCCTTATCGGTTATTACATCTTTATAAGGTTTGGGGTTAGTGGCGGCCGAAGGACGTGCACCCATAAGGCTTGGTACAGGCTTTCCGTTGGCAGCAGGTATGCTGTCTTTTTGCTGTGCAAAAGTTGTTATGCTTACAAGCAAAGCAGTTGCGATTAAAATTTTTTTCATGATGATTTTTCGGGTTTTAGAAATAGATTCTTAAAGATAAGTACGCAGTAGATAATATTTACTTTTTTATGAATTGAAATATTATGAACGGTGAAAAGTGGTTTTTATAAGGTTAATAAATGTCAAAACTGCCGCCATAACAACAGAACGTTGAAGAGTGCGATGCAACAGGTGATGCCCGCCCATACCGAACGCTGGAAACATAAAACAATTTAGATGGTACATTCGGGCGATGCCATGAAAAACAAAAGCTTGTAACAAAAAAAACGCCAACTGTTTTAAACTGTTGGCGCAATGAAACAGAATTTATTTTTTACAACTTAATATTCAATCCAAATAAAACATTGGTACCTGCCATTGGATAATAACTGTTTGAAGTGGTTAATGCACCATTAGAAATGTAAGCATAAGTCCAACCGTTGGGTTCGTATTTTTTATTGAAAACATTATTTACCTGTGCAATAATATTCCACTCTTTAAAAATTTTATTTTTTATGGTATAATTAAGTTTTATATCCTGCGTGTAAAACGAATTGAGTATGCGGTTTTCGTTTTGTGCATTGTCCATATATTGTTTGCTAACGTATTTACTCAGCAAATCAATTTCGAAATTTTTCGCGGGTAAAATAGTAATGGTTGCGCCGCCAATAACCGATGGCGAAAAAGAAATATCGGTGTTGTGATGCACAACTGTATTTTGCAAACCGTTATCCCAATTATCTACATACTCTGTAAAATCTTTTATTTTATTTCGACTGAAACTAAGGTTGGCATTGGCATTCAGCCATTTTGTAAAAACATAGCCGCCTTGTAATTCAATCCCCAAACGATAACTGTTGGGCACATTGGTACGTGTGTACGAACCAACATCATTTATTTTTCCGGTCAATACCAATTGATCTTTGTAGAGCATATAATAAACCGTTGCACCAACATGATAATTATTATTTTTCTTTTCAATTCCTAATTCGAAATCGTGCAACATTTCGGCAGAAGGTTGTTGCAGAAGACTTGCCTGAAAATCGTCGCGGTTAGGTTCTTTTTGTCCTAATGCATAACTTAAAAATATTTGTGTTCCGTTTTTATAATACGTGATACCGGCTTTTGGATTTAAGAAATCGAAAGATCTTCCTATATGCAAATCAGGGTTACCTTCAAAACCACTCATGCTGTGATAAATGTGATGGTATTGCAGATCGGCATAAGTTGAAAAGTGTTTATCGATTTTATGTTGCCATTTTGCGTAAATATTTTCGTCGGTCTTTAATGCAGGGTAACGATAATATTCAAAATCGGAAGTGTTGCCAACCTGTGTCCAGATCACTTTTCCGTAATGCTGGCCATCGTATCTTGTCCAACCGCCCCCAATCGTTAATTCATCATTTTTATTTTTGTATTGCAGCGATGCGATTTGTCCGTAGAAATAATTACTTAACCAACGTTGGCGAATCAGATCGGTTGTATCGTTGCCAATGGCTGGTAAATTATAATCGGTAAAAGCCTGTGCAGCTTTATATTCCTCGTAATAACCTCTTCCGTAAGTAAGAAATACGGCAGTGTTGAAACTCCATTTACTGTTGAATGCATGATTAAAAAATAATTGATAATGATCCTGCCAGTAATTATCTGTTTCGTTGCTGTAAGGTGTTCCGGGTTTTTCTGTTCCGGCAGGATTATATGTTCGGTCGCTTGCCAGTAAATAATCGGGAACACCATACCATGCCTGATATGTTTTTTCTTTTCCGGAGAAGATATTAAAACGCAATGACGATTTTTTATTGATATAAGCTGCCGAAAATGCAAATGATTTAAGATTACTAAATGCACGGTCAATATATCCATCGCTGGTAATATTACTCACTCTTGCATCGATGGTGAAATGCCCACCCAGCAAGCCGCTTCCGGCTTTGATGGTATTCTTCCATGTGTTGAAAGAACCATACGAATTATTTATTTCTGCGTAAGGTTTTTCGTTGAATTCATTGGTCGATAAATTAATGGTGGCACCAAATGCACCTGTTCCGTTTGATGAAGTACCCACACCTCTTTGAATTTGAATGGAATTGACTGATGAAGAAAAATCGGGCAGATCAACAAAATAAGTTCCCTGACTTTCTGCATCGTTGTACGGGATACCATTTAATGTAACATTGATGCGGGTTGCATCGCTTCCGCGAATGTGCATGTAAGTATAACCAACGCCGGTACCGGCATCAGAACTAACATACATCGATGGGGTTTGATTTAAAATAAACGGAAGGTCCTGACCTAAATTATTTTTTGCAATATCCTCTTTACTAAAATTGGTTTTAGCAAAAGGTGCAGCAGCATTGGCACGCAGGGCTTTTACTTCCAGTGGTTGCAAAAACAATTGCACACTTTTTAATTGAATGTTTAATGCTGTTTCGTTTTTAGTAAGCTCGATTTTGAAAGTTTGATCTGCATAACCAATTTCACTTACTTTCAATTCGTAAATTCCTTTGGCTAATCTTGTGAATTTAAAAACACCATTTTCATCTGCGACAATAATTTGATTGTTGAGCGAAACGGTTGCATTGGCTAATGCTGTTTTTGTTTGTGCATCTGTGACTTTTCCGGTAACAGAAAATTTTTGTGATTGTGCAATGGCAATCATGCCGATGAAAACAAATGTCATCGTTCCCAAAAAATTTTTCATTTTGTTTAATTTTTTACGTTAAATAATTTTGGGAACAGGGGAACGCTAACGGAGATTGTACAGGAAGTTGTACGCCTTCCCTTCGCAGGAATTACCCTGTTCAGGTTCTACGGGTTTGTTCTCAGCCTTCGTTTTAGAAAGCACCCCGAGGAAAATTTCAGTGCAAAAGTAATGGACGCAACGTTCATTTCAAAGTTTCAGTTTTATGTACTTAGCTTTTGAACAGGAATTAAGCTGCGGTTGCGTCGCACACTTGTACTGCAACAATTCTATTCGGCAATCATCTAATTTTAATTTCTGCCTAAATTATTTTTCTCTCTCTGTAACTTTATTTCATCAGTAACGTTTAAGTAGAAAATATACAGCCATGAAAAAAATATTTGTTTCTCTTTCATTAATTATTTTTTCAGCAAACTTATTTGCACAAAACACAAAGAATGTTGTGTATGATGCTAATGCCGAGGTTAGAAAAGTAGATTATTTTAATGCCGTGGAAGTATCGAGTGCCATTACATTATACTTATCTCAGGGCAACGAAACTGCTGTTGCAATAAGTGTAGAAAACGGCGATAAAAGCAAAGTAAAGACCGAAGTAAAAAATGGCGTGCTGAAGATTTATATGGATAATGATTTTTGGGGAAAATGGAGTTGGAAAGACAGTAAAGTGAAAGCGTATGTTACAGTAAAGGAACTTGAAAAATTAGTTGCATCGGGTGCAAGCCAGGTAAGGATTACAGACAAAATAACTGTATCCAATTTTAGAGTTGTTGCAAGTGGCGCAAGCAGCATTAAAGGTGATATAAAAGCTGATAATCTTAAATTTGAACTTTCAGGCGCAAGCAGCATCCATACTTCATTAAGCTCAAATACACTCAGCATTGGTATCAGTGGTGCATCAACAGCTAATGTTACCGGTTCAACAAACGTATTAGAAGTTGCTGCAACAGGTGCAAGTAATTTAAAAGCATACGATCTTATTGCCAATACATGTATTGCAGATGCATCCGGTGCATCAACCATCAGGGTAAATGTTACAAAAGAGTTCAGTAAAATACATGCCAGTGGTGCAAGTTCTATTCATTATAAAGGCGATGCATCTATCAAAAATTTCGAATCATCAGGAGCATCATCCATAAAAAAAGATTCGGGTAAATAAAATTAGTTTTGGCTCGAAGAGTTCCGAAGCCTACATTTGCACCCCAAATCGCGAGGTAGAGCAGCGGTAGCTCGTCGGGCTCATAACCCGAAGGTCGGTGGTTCGATCCCATCCCTCGCAACTTAATCAAAGGTCTCTGTTGAGACCTTTTTAGTTTGCAGAAAGTGCAGAAAGCACGGATATTTGCTGATATAAACAGAACTGCGAAAATCAGTTTAAGTCAGTGTCATCCGTGTTCCTATCTTCAAAAAAATGAAATCAGGTTTTGTAAACATATTCGGTAAACCCAATGCGGGTAAAAGCACTTTGCTCAATGCTATTTTGGGCGAGAAGCTGGCAATTGTTTCGCATAAAGTGCAAACAACACGTCATCGTATCAAAGGATTTTTAACGAAACCGGGCGAATATCAAATCATTTTTTCCGATACACCGGGCATCATCGAAACAAAATATAAGCTCCACGAAAAGATGATGAGTGCTGTAAAAAATGCAATGGAAGATTCGGATGTTGCATTATTGATCGTTGATTTGAATGATGATCTCGATGAATGCGATGCCATCTTTCAATCACTCAAATTAAAAGTGCCTGCTATTGTTCTGCTTAATAAAATAGATACTGCTGCCAATGGCAAGATCGAATTAGCCGAAGCATTTTTTGCCAACAAACCTTATTGCAAAAAAATAATAAAAATATCTGCGTTACAGCAATATCATATTCAAAAAATAATTCACGCAATTTTAGAATTATTACCCGAAGGCGAACCGTTTTATAATGAAGATGACATCAGCGATCTGCCCACTAAATTTTTTGTAGGCGAACTGATCCGTGAAAAAGTATATGAATTATTTGAAGACGAAATCCCTTATCAGGTGGCTGTGATGGTGAATGAGTTTAAAGAAAAAGAAACGCTGGTAAAAATCCAGGCCGATATTATTGTAAACCGCGAAACGCAAAAAGCGATCATCATTGGCGAAAAAGGAAAAATGATAAAACAATTGGGAACGATGGCACGAAAAGATATTGAAGCATTCATCGGCCAAAAAGTATTTTTAGAATTATTTGTGAAAGTGCGCCCAAAATGGCGCGATAACGAGCTGCAATTAAAAGAATATGGTTATTAGTTGTTATATTACAGCATTACAATTAAAATTATAAAACTGTAAAACCATGAAAAATTATTTGTTTTTGATTGCTGCAATATTATTTTCTGTGACTGCAAGGTCGCAGGCGGCCAACGGTAATTTCAATTTTAATACGCAAATGACAAGTGTCCAGATCGATCCAAATATTGTGAGAGATATAGATGGAAATAAGATCGGACTAAGTTATTCTGATATCAGCGGTTCGCCATTTTTGTTTGATGATTGGGAACCCGCAGTGATTTATGACAATAATTTAAAGAAAATTGCCATCGTAAAAATTAAATACAATATTTTTTCGGGTGAGGTTCATTTTTTAGATAATAACAACAAGGAACTTATTGCAGACAAAAATCAAATCAAAAGAGTTGAGATATTACATGATGTAAAGAAGGATAATGTAAAATTAGTTTTGGAAAAAGGATTTTCGGATAGTAAGAATACTTTATCTCCCAATCAATTTGTTGAGGTATTGAATAATGGCAGTAATGAGCTGTTGAAAAAAACAACTCATAAAATTGTTCAGGTAGATTCTCTTTTTGGAACGGTTAAAGTGAACCGGTTTTCAACATCAGTTTCTTATTATTTAAAAACACCTACCAATTGCGAACATTTGAAAGGGTTAGATCATACCGAAATAATATCATCTTTGCCGGCAAAAGATGTTATAGCAGAATTTGAAAAAAACAATAAACACAAACTGAAAAAAGAAAAAGATATAATTGATTTTCTCAATTATTACAATTCGAAAACTTTGATTTTATAATATTTTATGAGTTATACCGTAGCAATAGTAGGCCGACCGAATGTGGGTAAGAGTACGCTTTTCAATCGCTTGTTGGAACAACGCAAAGCAATCGTGGACGATATCAGTGGCGTTACACGCGACCGGCAATATGGTGTTGCAGATTGGGCCGGCAAAACATTCAATGTGATCGATACCGGCGGTTTTGTGCCCGATACCGAAGATATTTTCGAAAAGGAAATCCGCAAACAAGTACGTATTGCTATTGATGAAGCCGATGTTATTATTTTTATGGTGGATGTTGCTGTTGGTATAACCGATCTGGATGATGCCATGGCCGATCTTTTACGCCGGAGCAAAAAACCTGTTTTCTTAGCAGTGAATAAAGTTGATAATGGCGAAAGAGAATTGGAAGCAGCAGAATTTTACAGTTTAGGTTTCGATACGATATATACACTCAGCAGTTTAAGCGGAACCGGTTCGGGTGAATTATTGGATGCTGTTGTTGCATCGATGAAAGATGAAGATTCGGCACAAACCGATGGAATGGAGTTGCCAAAATTTGCCATCATTGGCCAGCCTAATGTTGGAAAATCATCTTTATTAAATGCATTGATAGGATCGGAAAGGACAATTGTAAGTGATATTGCAGGAACCACAAGAGATACCATTCACACACATTATAAACTTTTTCAGAAAGAATTTATTTTGATTGATACAGCAGGTATCAGAAAAAAGAGCAAAGAAAAAGACGATCTCGAATTTTATTCTATTATCCGTGCCATTAAAGCAATGGACGAAGCAGACGTTTGTATGTTGGTGCTGGATGCAGAAAAAGGAGTTACAGCACAGGATGTAAACATCTTTAGTTTGGCTGTGCGCAAAGGAAAAGGAATTGTTGTATTGGTTAACAAGTGGGATCTGGTAGAAAAAGATACCAATACTGCCCGTGATTATGAGAAAACATTAAAACAAAAATTAGCTCCTTTTACCGATGTTCCTGTTTTATTTATTTCGGCAAAAGATAAAACAAGAATATTTAAAGTAATCGAAATTGCCTTGAGTGTGTATGAAAGTAAATCGCAGAAAATTTCGACTTCAAAATTAAACGATGTTATGCTGAAGGCTGTAGAAGCTTATCATGCACCGGTAGTAAGAGGTCATTCAGTTAAAATAAAGTTCATCACCCAGCTGCCAACTGTGGTTCCTTCGTTTGCATTTTTCACAAATTATCCCGACGATATTAAACTTCCTTACCGAAACTACCTTGAAAATCAGCTCCGTACACATTTTAATTTTAAAGGCGTGCCCATAAGGATATTTTTCAGGAAAAAGTAAATAAAAAAAAATCGTTAAAATTTGTATAATCCGTTCCTGCATATATCTTTGCGCAAATTCTTAATAACCAAAAAACAAGTACAATGAAAAAAGTATTCGCTTTATTAGCTATCGCATCTTTCGTAGCATGTAACAGTGGTGAAACTAAAACTGCTGCTGCTGATTCTGCAAAACCAGCTGTTGACACTACAAAAAAAGTTGACACTGCTAAAGTTGCAGTTGATACAACTAAGAAAGACTCAACTAAGAAATAGTAATTTCAAAGTACTCGTTACTTGATATTACTTCTTGCAAGAAGTTATCCTTCATGTTTCAAACATGGAGGATTTTTTTTGCTGTCAAATCAAAAAATAAAACCTCATCATAAAATGAGATTTTATTTTTCTGTATGGATAATTAAAATTAATGTCCTCTTCTGTTGCCCCATCCACCGCGATCGTGATCATGATCTTCATATCTTCTTTCATCAAACCTGCGGTCGTTTCTGTAATAATCGTCCCTGTCGCGATGGTCATCTCTGTCGTAACCATATCTTCCATTGAACCTTGAATTGTTATACACTACCATTGGTTGGCGATAACCATAATTATAATTTCCTCTGTATCCTGCATAACGGTCGCGGTAATAGTTTCCGTTTAAATAAGGCCTTGATTCGTAAACCGGAAACTTGCGGCAATTGTATAAATCAAACCCTGCATACATTCCGGGTAATCCTGCCGAAAATACCCATGCTCCATTATTCAGATAAATAAATTCGCGTTGAGGCACATCATAATATGCATCGATTTCGGGTATATAATAATATTCGGCAACTGTATTTCCTGCTGCAATCCAGCCGGGTAATCCAAATCCAACATTTACGTTAAAACGAACTTGTGCTGCAGAATAATTTATTATTGCACTGCTTGCAACAAAAACGGTAAGTAGAATTAGTTTTTTCATAAATCAAAGTTTTATAACAACACTTATTCAAATGCAATGCCAGATTTTTTTTTAATGTTAATGAAAATAAAATTTCATCATAAGCTGTTTTAAAAGTTGTTATAAACTGTTTTACTTTTAGTGCTTATTTATTTGATGAAATGACAACAGAAAGAACCGAAAAATTATTAAAAGTATTGCGTCAGCGCCGGGCCGATTTAACAGTAGTGATGGAAAATGTTCAGGACCCGCATAATATTTCGGCAGTAATGCGAACCTGCGATGCTGTTGGCATCCAGGATATTTATATTTTAAACACGAAGATCCCGCGGCATAAAAAATTTGGTACAAAAAGCAGCAGCAGTGCACTCAAGTGGTTAACGGTACATCAGTTTGATGATGCCCAAAAATGTTTTGAAGAACTTCGTAAACATTATCAAAAAATAGTAACAACACATTTATCAACCGATGCCATCAGTTTATATGAAATTGATTTTACACAAAGTGTGGCATTGGTTTTCGGTAACGAACATTCGGGTGTCAGCGATGAAGTACGGGCTTTGGCTGATGGAAATTTTATCATTCCCCAAATGGGCATCATACAAAGTTTAAATATTTCTGTTGCCTGCGCTGTAAGTATTTATGAAGCACTCCGTCAAAAGAAAATAGCAGGCCATTACCAGCAAACTTCTTTATCAACCGAAAGGATAAATAGTTTGATGAATGAATGGGGATTTGATGAAAACAATTCTTCAACAATTAATTCTACTGAATGAAAAAAATTATATTTTTTTTATTTTTTTTAATGACGACGAATTTTATTTTCAGTCAGCAAATTAAAAAAGTCAAAATAGATGATGTGCTCAAGATGATTGATACCACTGCTTCTCCGCTGGTCATAAATTTTTGGGCAAGCTGGTGTAAACCATGTGTGCATGAGATACCCTGGTTCGAAAAAACAATGGAACCTTTTAAAACCAAAGGCGTTAAATTAATTTTGGTGAGTGTAGATTATAAAGAAGATTACCCGAAACGGCTTACCAAATTTGTAAATGAACAAAATTATCGATCCACGATTTTTTGGTTGGACGAAACTGATGCCAATATGTTTTGCCCCAAGATCGATCGGTCATGGGATGGAACAATTCCTGTTACATTGATGGTGAACAACAAAAAACATTACAGGCAATTTTACAATCAGCAATTACCCGAACCACGGTTAAAATTAGAATTGCAAAAGTTGATCGAATGATTTTAGATAGTTTCTTTTTCTTCCGATTTTCTTTTTTCCACTTCGGCTTGCAAATAAGTAATGCTGACATTCAGTTCAAATCCAATCAATAATATCAATGAATTGAAATACATCAGCAGCATGATGATTAATACTGTTCCGATCGATCCATAAATCCTGTTGTAGCTTGCAAAATGATTCACCCAGTACGAAAAAACCAATGTAGAAAGTAAAGTTAATACCGTTGCCAAAATAGAACCGGGCGAAAAAATGTCCCAACGTTTTTTTACGGATGGTGCAAACTTGTAAATGAATGCAATTCCAAAAAAAAGTACCGCAAAAATAATCGTCCACCTCACTGCATTCCACCAGGGCAAAGAAGTTTTTCGGGTATAATGAAATATTTCTCTCAGTATGCTTGCCAATTCCTGCTGACCGATCAAAACCAATGCAGAAGCCAATATCAGCAAAATTAAAATGGCTGTTAAACGGATGGCCCTCCAGCGTTGGTGCAGAAAAAAATTCTTTTTTTCCAGGATAGATTTATCAAAAGCCCTGATCACACCAATCATGGCATTAGATGCATAAAACATCAATAAAATAAAACCAAACGAAAAAATACCAATATGTTTTTTAAATAATTCGGCTATTAGGTTTTGAATGAAAGTATAAGTTGTTGAGTTGGGAGTGAGGTCTTTCAGCAACCCTAAGATCTGGCCTTTTACATTTAATGAGTCGGGTAGATATGGAATGATGGAAAATAAAAAAAGCAGCGCTGCCGGTAATGCCTGGATTAAATTAAACGAAATAGCAGCGGCCCTTTCATTCAATCCAATTTTATTGATTTGTTGAAAGAAAAATTTAACCACATCGTACAATGGTAATCCTTTAAATCCCGGGATAACTATTTTTTTGCTTTCATAAATAATAAAAGCAACGGGTGGCGATTTATATATGGTTCGTTCAAATTTTGTCACTCTTCTTTTTGTCCTTTTTTTGCCATGTAAATATCCAATGCTTTCTGATATTCTTTTGCATACTGGTCATGCTCGGCATAATTGTTACTGAAATGATGATAACCGCTGAAATCACTTTTCGCTACAAAGAAAAGATAATCGGTCTTTGGTGCATTCAAAACAATATCGATTGTTTTGGGCGATGGCGTACAAATTGGTCCCGGCGGCAAACCCCTGTGATTATAAGTATTGTAGGGCGATGGGTTGGTTAAATATTTATCGTAGATGCGGGTGAGCGAAAAATCTTTCATCGCATATTTTATGGTTGGACAAGCCTGCAATGCCATTTTTTTATTTAACCGGTTAATATAAACACTTGCAATTTTATATTTATCATCATCCTTGTTTGTTTCTTCTTCAACAATCGATGCAAGTATGTATGCTTCTGCAGGCGTAAATTTTATTTCATCAGCTTTTTTTATTCTGTCGTTCTTGCTCCAGTAAATATTACTTGCATCAAAAAGCCTGTTGAATATTTTTCGAAGTGTTGTGTTCCAGTAAAAAGTATAAGTATCAGGAATGATGATGGTAAAAACATTTTCGGGCGTAACATGATATTGTTTCAATGAATCGGGTGAGTCTAAAAATTTCATTACGGTAGCGGAATCGCTTGCAAAATTTTTGCTGATGAGTTTTGCCAGATCTTCTTTCAATCTTAATTTATTAATTACTAAATTAATTTGTGCCTGATGGTTATTGCGCAGCATTCGGGCAATCTTCAGCAAACTTTCACCCTTTTTCACTTCATATTTTCCCGGTTTTAATTTATCCCATACATGTAACTGTGATGCAACCAACGAAAATAAACTTGTGCTTCTGATGATATTTTTTTCAGCGAGCATTTCCATAACCGATGCTTTATCGGTCTTTCCTTCTTCGATCACAAAAAATTTATTTTTCTCTTCAAAAGCGGTACCCGATGAAAATATCATCCACGCAGAAAAAATTCCGCCAACGATTATGATGAATATGATAAGGTTAATGATCTTCTTCATAAAACTTCAAGTTAAAATAAAAAACCCTGTCTGCAAATTACAGACAGGGCTATTTATGTAAAGAATAAATTTATTTTTTTTGTTGAGTGGCAGGAACCGTATTCGGAGGTGTTGTTTGTACAGGCGCTGTATTGCTGCTTGTATTTACTTTTTGTAAAATTGAAGTATCCGGGCCCTTTGTACTTCCTTTAAAAATTAATGTCGAAAAAACAGATAATAAAGCGATGATAATAGCAAATAGCCATGTTCCTTTTTCCAACACGTCGGTTGTTTGTTTAACACCCATGATCTGGTTGCTGAAACCGCCCACACTGCCGGCCAATCCGCCACCTTTTGGGTTTTGCACTAATACAATAAATCCTAAAACCACACAGGCAATTACGATTAATATTACAAATAAGATAGTCATGTTACATTCCTTTTAATTGTTGAATTTTGGCGGCAAAGTAAGAGGATTTTTCAGGATCTAAAAAACTTAATTTAATATAGAGCTGAACGGCCTTATCTATTTTGCCCTGTTTAACAAAAACCTCGGCCATTGTTTCGGTAGCAATTTCTTTTGCTTCATTCGATGTTTGCGCAATGCCCTGGATCGCTTTTTCCAATTCTGGATCGGTACCGAGGTCCTGCGGATTTGGACTAACGGTCTTCATCTTCTTTAACCAATCGGTAAAGCTAAGCAACTGCTTGGTGAGTTTATCATGCGGTTGTTTGGTAAGATCAACCTTAATGCCCTGCGATGCAAAATAATCGATGGTATAATAGGGTTCCATCTCAAAATCGAGTTTCGCATTTTCTGCTACCGGTTTTTTAAAATCTGATAGCTGTGCAGAAAGTAAGGATGAATATTTATCCATCTGATTTACTGCAGGATCAAAAATATTTTTAGCGAAATTCCCCGAGAACGAAGGTGGCAACGTATCAGGCTGCCGGATTGTTTTATTGTTTGATGGTATTTTTAAATCAATTGATCCTGGTGGCTCGATAATCTCTGTTCGTTGAACGGGAGCAATATTTTTTTCATCAGTTTTTTCTTGCTCATCATCAGCCGCAATTATTTCATTGATGGGTGGTGCAAAAGTTTTGTGCGCTTCAACAACCTTTTCTTGTTTATCATCAGCCACATCAGCCGTTTCCTGAATGTTAGGAACGAAGGCTTTATATTCTTCAGATATTTTGTTTTCTTCACGAACAGGCTCTGGTTTTATTTCTTCGGCCGTTGCGGGTGCAGCGGGAGATCCTGTTGCAGATGAAGAGGTGTTTATTTCGCTCGGCCTGAAATTCTTTGCTTCACCATTCATCAATTGGTATTGCAACCAATTAAGATTCGAGAAGTAAAGCGCGGTCTTTTGTAATTGTGTTTGCGATTCAAAATCATTATCCTGTTTCAGCTTTACAGCTAATGCCAATTGCGCAGGAGCAAAGAATGGATAATTTTTGGCAAGATGCGACAAATCATCAACACTTATATCGGTAAGGTTGCTTTTTTGGGTAAGATGGTAAAGTACTTTTTCTAAAGCCGCATTCATTTGGTGAAAATACTATTTCTTAAAATAAAATCATGCACAAAAAAGCACAATTCATTAACGTTCCTTTGGTTTACCAGTTAGAAAAGATATGATTAAAAATCTCATCGGTCAAACTTCTTACAATTTCATCCAACAATTGCGCCTCTGCCTGTTGTAACGAAAGGTTTGCTGAGAAATCGAAATTTCGGCTCACATCAAATTCATCCGTTTTGCCATCGATATTATTTGTTGAGGTAACATGCACACCAACGGTCAATCTGTTGATCGTTGCCTGTGTTGCACCAATACCTGTTGTTGATTCTGAATAGTCTGAAACATACCCGTTAATTACCAGATTAGCATCATCGCTGTTTGTACGGATCAATTTGGTTGCACCGGCAATTTTTAACTGGATCTTGTCGGTTAATCTCGGACTTAGTTGCGGGTTAATATACCTTGCCCTGTTTTCGAAAAAACCAATCTTTACAGTTTTTAAATTTGCATCGAGATTAACATCTTTGAATTTATAAATACCGCAACCTGTTAAAAAGAATGTGGTCATCATCAGCATCAAAAAAATATTTTTTCTTTTTTTGATTGATGAATTTAATATGTGATGTAAAAATTTCATTTTGTTTTTATTCGGGATGATTCAATTTTTTATTCTTCAATATCGTATTCTTTCAGCTTGCGGTACAAAGTTCTTTCGCTGATGCCCAGGTCGGCCGATGCATCTTTGCGTTTGCCTTTGTGTTTTTTCAATGCTTTTATGATCAGCTCTTTTTCTTTATCCATGATATTGAGCGACTCTTCAATTTCTTCGTGATGGTGAATATCGTCATTGCTCAATAAAACAGGTTGATTATTTACTGCAACAGGCTGCATCAATGCAGGTTGAGTAGAAGTTTGCTGAATTAAATGATGTTGTTGTTCGGCCCCGGTTGCATTAAAATCATTGATCAAAGATTCTTTTGTAAAGTTTGCTGCATTACCTGCCAGCGAAGGGTTTTGCAATATTTCTAAAAACATCTTCTTTAATTCTGTAACATCTTTTTTCATGTCGAAAAAAAGCTTGTACAGGATTTCTCTTTCGTTTGCAAATTCGCCATGCGGCGGTCCGGCCAATACAGGCATGCGGTTCAAATTCTTTTCAGGTAAGAATTTTTTTAATTCATTTGCGCCCAGGATCGGTTGACTGGAAAGGACGGAAAGTTGTTCGGCCAAATTCTTTAATTCACGCACATTGCCAGGAAAAGAATAGTTGGTCAATAAATTTTTAGCATCTTCATCCAACTGAACCGGAGTTGTTTTATATCGTTCAGAAAAATCAACCACAAATTTTCTGAAGAGTAAAATAATATCTTCTTTTCTGTCGCGCAATGAAGGAACACGGATAGGCACTGTACTTAAACGATAATACAGGTCCTGACGAAATTTTCCTTTCTCTGTAAAATCAATCAATTCGCGGTTAGTGGCCGCAATGACACGCACATCGGTCTTTTGCACTTTGGAAGAACCCACACGAATAAATTCTCCCATTTCCAAAACGCGTAATAACCTTGCCTGTGTACCCAATGGTAATTCGCCAATCTCATCTAAGAAAATAGTTCCACCGTTTACGGTTTCGAAATAACCTTTGCGGCTGTCAACAGCGCCGGTGAATGATCCTTTTTCGTGACCAAATAATTCCGAATCGATGGTGCCTTCAGGAATAGCTCCGCAGTTTACAGCGATGAAAGGATTATGTTTCCGGGATGACAGCGCATGAATGATCTGTGAGAAAGCTTCTTTACCAACACCACTTTCGCCAACAATTAAAACGGTAAGATCGGTTGATGCAACCTGTGCAGCAGTGCTCAATGCAAAGTTCAGCGCCGGCGCATTGCCAATGATTCCAAATCTATTTTTAATACTTTGTAGATCCATATATTTTATTCTACATCCAAAAGGATTTTTTAATTAATTAAATTTCATGTAACTCCCCTTCAGGGGTAGGGGGTATTATTTTTCCAATCAATGTTCCCTGTGTGCATTCGGTTACTTTGACCATTGCATAATCGCCTGCTTTAAAAGCATAATTTTCTTTTGGAAAGATGAGCACTTTGTTTTGAGAATTTCTTCCTTTCCAATCATTATTATTTTTTTTGCTTTCACCTTCAATCAATACTTCAAAAACTTTTCCAAGATCCAATAAGTTGCTTTCTTTAGATAGACGATTCTGCACTTCAATTATTTCAGCCAATCTTCTTTTTTTTGTTTCTTCCGCAACATCATCATCGTATCTTTTTTCGGCTAAAGTGCCGGGCCTTTCGCTATAAAAAAACATGTAACTGTAATCGTATTTACTGTATTCCATCACGCTTAAAGTTAGCTGATGGTCTTCTTCAGTCTCGGTACAAAAGCCTGCGATAATATCGGCCGAAATGCTGCAATCGGGCATTATTTCTTTGATGCGGTCAACTTTTGCTAAATACCATTCTCTTGTATAAGTCCTATTCATTAATTGTAAAATTCTGCTGCTGCCGCTTTGTACCGGAAGATGAATGTATTTGCAAATATTTTTATGCTTTGCCATGGTGTACAATACTTCATCGGTAATATCTTTCGGATGCGATGTACTGAAACGTACACGAAGATCGGGTGCAACCAATGCAACTTTTTCTAACAATGTTGCAAATGTTACTATTTCATTTTTTGCTTCATCAATCCAATAATAACTATCAACATTTTGTCCGAGTAATGTTACTTCTTTATATCCTTTGCTGTGCAGGTCTTTTGCTTCCGCGATGATGGAATGTGCATCGCGACTGCGTTCGCGGCCGCGTGTAAACGGCACCACACAAAAGCTGCACATATTATTGCATCCGCGCATGATGGAAATAAAAGCACAGATACCATTGCTGTCTAAACGAACAGGCGAAATATCGGCATAGGTTTCGTCGCGGCTTAACAGAACGTTCACTGATTTTTGTCCGCCTTCTGCTTCTTCAATTAACGATGGTAAACTTCTGTATGCATCGGGACCAACAACCAGATCAACTAATTTTTCTTCTTCTAATAATTTTGTTTTTAAACGTTCGGCCATGCATCCCAATACACCTATCAGCATGCCGGGTTTTTTATGTTTTGTTTTTCTGAATTCGGTCAAACGTTTTCTAACTGTTTGTTCGGCTTTCTCGCGAATAGAGCAGGTGTTCAATAAAACCAAATCGGCCTCTTCGAAATTTTTAGTGGCACCAAAACCTTCGGTATTTAAAATAGATGCCACAATTTCACTGTCGCTGAAGTTCATCGCGCAGCCATAACTTTCAATATAAAATCTTTTTTTATACTGATTGGGATCCGATTCAAAAGGCGAATAAGCTTCGCCTTGTTTAGCCTCGTCATGAACTTTAGATTGTAATTCCATTATTTCCATCGATTCAAAAAAATTAGGACAGCAAAAATACAGAAAAGCATCAGTATGCGCCACTTTGACAGAATCTTAACCTTAATTTTAATCGTTCAAACTCTATTTTTGCAACTTCATAAACCGAAAATGAAAAGAATAATTTTTTATAGTTTGCTGATGCTAACAGGATTAGATACAACAGCGCAGGTAACGATCGTTAATAATTTAAGAACAGAAACTTCCAGGACCATTAAGAAAGATGCAGATACTACCGTGTGGAATTGGAAGCATGGCGGGTTACTCAGTTTCAATGTATCGCAGGGTTCATTAAGTAATTGGGCAGCGGGTGGCGACAATTTTTCATTAGCCATCAGTTCGTACTTTAATTATTTTTTCTTCTATAAAAATGGCAGGCATAGCTGGGATAATAACCTTGATGTAAATATCGGCTATCTCCAAACCACAAGTTTAGGCAGCAGGAAGAATGATGACCGTTACGATTTTTTAAGTAAGTATGGTTATAGAATGGATTCGCTCGGGAAATGGTATATATCGGGCTTATTCGATTTTCGGTCGCAGTTTTTCGATGGCTTTACATATCCCGGAGGTGTTTCAACTTTTTCTTCCACATTATTATCGCCGGCATATTTGGTTTTATCGGTAGGTTTCGATTATAAACAAAACAGTAAATTTTCATTGTTCTTATCACCACTCACTTCAAGAACAGTTATTGTTGCCAGTAATTATTTGGCGGGAAAAGGAGAATATGGTGTTGATACAGGAAAGCATACTTTGGCGCAATTAGGTGCTTTTGTAACGGTTAACTACAACAACACTTTTAATAAAATAATTACCTACAAGGGAAGGGTTGATTTGTTTTCTAATTATTTGAATAATCCGCAGAACATTAATTTTTTCATGACCAATCAACTGGCGTGTAAGATCAGTAAATATTTTTCTGTAACGTACAGTTTGGATATGATTTATGATGATAATGTACGATTGTTTGGCGCATACGGTAAATCGCCGGGATTGCAGATAAAGAGTTTGGTTGGTATAGGTTACCTGAAACCTTTGAATGTAAAGAGGAGATAATTTTAATAAACTAATTTAAGCATATCAAAACGAGTATAGCAGGTAGAAATTGATGGACAAATGGTTTAAATATTCGCCTGCAGCGATCTTAGTTAGCCGCTGGTATAAAACTGCAATAGAATAGTAACAAAATTGATTTCGTTACTATCAATTCTCCATCGCACTGAGTTATAATAAAAGATGACAATAATTCTTACTCCATTTCGCAGCCAATAGGTGACCCCGGTGGCAAGGGTTCGGGAACAAATGGTATTTCATCTTTTCGGTTCTTAATTCTTTCGAGCGTTAGAAGCAGATAACCTTTCCTTACAGCATTTGCCGAAGGGAGTTGTTGGGTAGCATAATCTTTTATGTCTTCAATCGCTTTCGCTATTGCGGCCCTGGTGGCGAATGAAATATCTGTATTTAAGGAAACACCAATCAAATAGGTCAGTAATAGTTGTTGATTCTGTTGCAGTATTAAACCTTCTAATCCTTTTAAGGGGGCAGCTTTCCAGGTTTTATTCATCAAAACCGTTATCATTTCATCGATACCCAAACCATTGTTCTCGGCCTGGTATTGAACCATTCTGTTCAGGCGTGCAGGATTAAATAACAGTGATAATGGAAAATCAGCGGCAGTTTCAGCAGCGGCTAAAGGATCAAATGCAAGGCCTGTTCTTCGTTTAAACAATTCCTTGTTATAATCATATCCTGCCGGACGGGGAGGTATTAGTTTAATTATTTTTTCGGGCAATGCTAAAACTTTTGGGTCTATACAATCTGCAACTGCAGCAAGGGCGTTTAACTGTTCTTGCTTTGTAAGAGATTGAGTTACCAGTTGCCCGTCTCCTTTAAGTGCATAAGAATAATTCATGCCACCAACCTGTTTAATAACAGCTTCCATTTGGTAACGGTGCAACAGATACAGGGGTACCAGCACATCTTCGATCATGGCCATAGGAGTTCCTTTTACAATGTTGTTCTCTCCAAATTGTGCTAATGCTTTTTCCCTGATTTTCATTTCTTCTTTTAATCCGGTTATGGGATCTTTTCCTATGTCCCACAGATGTGCTGTTGGGTGCAGTCCACCCGGATCTCTGGCATCTCTGTCGGATATGAAGGTTAAACCATTTTTTGCAGCATCAGTAATTATTTTATTTAAAGCAGATGTTTCATTGGTCCCTGCAGGAAAATCAGAATAACCATAAGCAATCGTTACTTTATCCCAATCACCTATTTGGTTTGTATAAGCATTGCTTAGGTCAATTTCTCCTTTTTCATTTATACGTATAACAGGCGAAGGATAATCCATTACACTTGAGCGGTTTTGCGTGCTTGAAATATAGTTGTGCATGAGTCCAAGTGTATGTCCAACTTCATGAGCAGCCAATTGTTTCAGTCGTTGCAGTGCCATTTGCAGCATTTTATTATCTGCAGGTATTCCATTTTCAAAAGGAGCTAATAAACCTTGTGCGATCAAATAATCCTGCCTTACTCGAAGTGATCCCAACGTTACATTGCCTTTGATTATTTCACCTGTGCGAGGGTCAACTACCGAGTAACCATATGACCAACCTCTTGTTGAACGGTGAACCCAGTTTATCATATTGTAACGAATATCCATAGGGTCTGCATCATCCGGCAATATCTTTATCTGGAAAGCATTTTTATATCCGGCCGCTTCAAATGCCTGGTTCCACCATTGTGCTCCTTCAAGTAATGCGCTACGGATAGGTTCGGGAGTGCCATTATCTAAATAATATATAATTGGCTTTACCGGATCGCTCATCAATGCCGTAGGATCTTTCTTCTGCAGGCGATGACGAATGATAAAATATTTATTAATGGGTTCTGTAACCGGTGTGCTGAAGTCAAAATACGAAATAGGAATAAATCCGGAGCGGGCATCAAATGATCTTGGTTTATAATTATTATCAGGCAATTGTACAAAGGAATGATGCATGCGCAACGTAATGGCATCGGCAGCAGGTGTAACTGAGGAAACAAAGTTTCCGGGTGTTGCATCTTTGGTAACAAAAGTGATAGTAGTTTCAAATTCGGTATTTAACGGAAAATTTTTTGTACGTGCTAAATACATGGCTGATCTTGACAGATCAACGGTATAATTACCTTGCTTGCTTTTTTGTAAAGTGCTCGAAACCTGCATAGCATCTCGCATAAAAAAACTTGTTGCATCTACTAATACACTGCTTTTACTTTCGGCTTCTACCGTAAAACCCCATAATGTTGATTGCGCAAATGACTGTTCTACTGCTCTTTTTTCTGCTGCATCATTTGTTACTGCACGAAAATTATAGTTTGTTTGAACCATTAAAACTTTATTGCCCACACGTGTAAACTTAACTATGGAAGTATTTCCTAAAAGTCCGCGGTCTAAACCAATATCATTCGAACCTAAACCTGCGGGTAAAGAAGTTTGATATAATATTTCTGTGTCGAGTTTATTTATTTCAAGCCATACCTTTCCTTCATTTTCATTCAGGTAAAAATTAATAAAACCTGCATACAATTTTAAGTTTTTTGTTTTATCCTCGATCGAAGGCAGTGTTTGCGACTTTACGCAAAAAGGAAGGTATAAAAACAACAGCAGTAATGTTTTCATCATCATATATTTTAGGAAGTTAAAAATAGAATATTCAAATTAAAAGAACACAAATACCTTAAGATATTCCATGTAAACAATGAGACCGAATGATTGTCTGCTGTTAACGCTCTTTCATCGGTGTTGTGGCGATAATTGAAATAAGCAATAAAAAGTTTGATGGGTATAGTTTACCTGAAACCTTTGAATGTGAAGAGGAGATAACATAAAAACTTCCTCATTTATTCTTAACCGCTCTTCCAATCCTGATAAACAAAGCCGAAAGCCCTGTAAACAGTGCGATCAGCAAAACACTATTAATAAGAACTTTTGTTATACCCAGATTTATTACATTGATAAATGGGTATGGATAAAAACCCGAAAAATTTCCCCTTATCAAAATGTATATCAAATACATCAAAGGATAGATCAGCCAATTAGTAATTTGTTTGTAGCTTACCAATGATTTATTTTCATACATATACCAGTAAATAATTACAGCTACCGGAATTAAACTGTGCAGCAATTCATCAACGATCATTTGAAGTCCTTCGGGTTGCCAAACATGCCGCAATAGAATTTGATATACCAATCCCACAATAGTAATATAAACAGTTAATGCTGTTAATGTTCCGGGTTTATCTGCAATTGCAAACCAACCATTTTTTATTTTGAAGATGATAAGCGTAAAATAAATTGCCACAAGCGAATTGGTGAGGATGGTAAAGAAACTAAAAAAGCGTATGGTTGTTTCGGCAATGGATGCAACGCGGTTTTCCATCATCAAATAATATTGTACAATAACTGCAAACCATGCAACGAGTCCGAAAATTATTGATAATGTTTTCTTCATGATTATTTATTGTATGAACGAAGAATTTATATTCTTGTATGTTGCTGTTAAAATATTGGTATTGCTTTCCTAACAATTAAATTGCCGAAGATGATGATCGGTATGTTTATAAACAAAATAACCAACTTGTTCTTTTGTCATTTTTCCAAAGAACCAGTGTTCGAAGTTGTTGTTTGAAAATTGTTCATATTCATTCATCAAAGAAATCCATTTCATTTTTTCGGCCAATACATCTCCGCTTACTTCTATTATTTTAAATGCAGGACTGGTAGGAGCATTTCGTTGAATCGGCTTTTCATCTTTCAATAAATTCTTTAATCCTAATCTTCCAAACATATAACCAAGAAAAGTTCGTTTATATTTTTTCTTTCCCAAATACATTTCTTCGCATAAAGTACAATGCTTCAACATTTGATAAATGTTCATCTTGCCCCATTGCGCAGAGCTGCTTTCGTTGAGTAAATTGATCCGGTTGATCAATTCATCTCTTGTTGTCTTGTCGAATATCGATTTCATATTTTTGATTATTATTTGTCAATTAATTTCAGCCAGTCTTTAATTATCTTTTTCAATTGTTTTTCTTTTGTTTTAAAATCTCCGAGGTCTTTAAAGATCATGATCCTTCTTCCGTCTTTATAATCGCCTTCAAGCAAACCCGCACTGTCGTTCACTTTTGCGCCACTTGGAAATACCAGCATTATTCTTCCTTTAAAAAGATTCATCACAATCATGTCTCTTTTATATTCTTTCGGAGCAAATTCCTTCATCTCACCACAGTAATAAAAACTTGGATTGTTCCATTTGATCCGCTCGGCAATTTCCTTGTCAACACTTAAAATGCTTTGCCTGATAGTTTCGATCGTTTTTTGTAAAACGGGTTCTAATTTTTTTATGTGGGCAGTTACTTGTTCGCTGTCAGTGAGCTTTGCAGGTTTCTCTTTCATAGAAATTTATTTTTTATCTGATACAGAATTGTCGCTTAGTTTTTTAATTATAAAACTTGCCAGAAAGGCTTCCAGTAAACTTAATGGAACAGCAATCAGCAATATGCCTAACGGTAAAACGCCCATGTTCCAGGTTACAACCCACATCAGCACAAAGGCAACAAACCACGAAAGCAATGTTGTATGCAGTAAACTAAATTTTTTCGACAGGATGAAAATAGCAATTGCAAACAGTAACGACCATAAACCCCAAACCGCACCGTTAACAGGCTCGGAAGGAAATACAAGCCCGAGTTTCGTGTAATGCCCGGTCCAGTACGATTTAGCAATGACTTCATTTCTTACAAATTCAGAAATGCTTATCCAGATTGTTGCTAACACAATTGGTAAGATTGTTTTTTTAATATTCATTTTATCTAAGGTTTAAATCTGAAAAGATCCGGGATATATCAAATCATTTATACAATGATCCAATATCCCGATAGAGAAATCGCCGCCATTAAAATTATAAAAAATTATGTTTTTATTCTAATGATGTTTGTGTGAAGTTTATAATGGCTTGTCGGTTATTTTGATAGGCGCCCCAAACAGAAATGCACCATTGTTTTATCATCTCATCTCTTTCGGGTCCTGCCGTTTTTGCCAAAACATCCGTAACAGTGATGTCACCTCTCTTTGCAGGTAGAATGATTGGCGGAAAAATCTTTTTACCCTTTGCCATTTGCACGTGTGCCATTTGCACTTCTCTGCCGGTATATTTTTTTTCAATAAATAAATACAGTCCTGCCAAGGCAAATATGATTTTGATGGGCTTTGTATTTATATCAGCCGTTTGCGCTGCATAAGCATCAACAATATGTTGGTGAATAAAGTATTTATCCTGAAGCGATAAAGTATAAAATGAAAGTTCGTGAAATTGTTCTTGTGCTCTCATTTTGTACTTAAGGATTTTTCGTTGTTGCCATATTCAATGGAAAGCATATTCAGTCTGATTCTTATTATCTATCTGAAGAGCGTTTCACTAACTCTTCAGATAGCTGTGACAAAAATTTTTTAATTTGCCAGTGCTTTTCTTATACTTCGTCTGTATGCATATCCAACAATATCATTTCTTCTAATTTCATATGAAAACTCTTTATCAATTTTAGTTTTTAAGATAAGCCGGTAAGGATACCTTGCAAAATAAGTTTCATCATCAATTTTTACCCAATGAAAGAATTTATTACTGATAGTTGTTTTGAGTAATTTTTGATAACAGGAATCACACGACAAGACGCATATCTCTTTATCACATTTATCCTTAGTATCGAAATGCAAAAGCAAGTCAAGATTTTGTACTAAAGAATCACGAAGCAAAAGCGTTAGAGTTGAATCTGTTTCTTTGATGATGGTGTGCAGCTTAGTTCTTCTTTCATATTTGGATAACATCTCTTTTGCTTTGAACTTAGTTGTATTGACATATCCCTGAGAAAAAGTTGTCAAACTAAAATTCAGTAGAATTGAAAATATGATGATAAGTCTGTGCATTTTAGTTACAATAATCTTATTCAGATTTGCTTCCGCCTTTGTTGGTGTTTTTCACAACAATATAAGGAGTTTTTTTTATATTTTTTTACTATCGTACAAATGAAATCAGTTAGTGAAAACACACAATTGTGGCGTCGTTATTTATTTTGCTTTACGTGGAGGAACAGCAGCAAACTTCAAATATTTTAAAATTTATTTCCTTTGCTTTTTTTGCTTTTTGAATTTTGAAACTCTCTTCGTTGCTTTGTTATTTCATATAAAACAATTCCTGTCGAGGTTGCTAAATTTAAGCTTTCAATGATTCCAAACATTTCAATATTTATACAAGCCATACTTCTTTCAACAGCTAAATCACTTATTCCTATTGATTCCTTTCCAAACCAAACTGCGAGTCGTTTTTGTGTATAGTCGCCTTTGTGTAAAATTACATTCGTCTTACCTTTAACATGTGGCGATGTCACAATAGAAATAAATTTATTTTTTTCCAAATGTTGTAAACACTCCTCTGTACTTTTAAATTTTTTAACGAAGCTCCATTTTATCGCTGAAACAGAGGATTTTAAAATAGTTTTTTTTTCTTTCATTGATTGCCAGTCATCAGGTACAAGATTACGACTGTCAACTATATATAACTTATCGACGCCAAGTGCATTAATATTACGAATTACGGTTCCAATATTCATTGGGTCACTTGGTTCTTCAAGTACAGCAATTAAATTTCTGCACCGCCCATTTTTTATTTCGTCTGCTCTTTTTCTTAAATTACTTTTTTCATTAACCATTTCTTTCAATTTCAAACTTATCTTTTACGCCTTTGTTGGTGTTTTTCACCAACAATATAAGACGATTTTTTTATATTTTTACTATCATACAAATGAAACCGGTTGGTGAAAACACACAACCGGGGCTTCGTTATTTATTTTGCTTTGCATGAAGGAACACCAGCAAACTTCAAAACTTCAACCGCTAACGTTCACGCATTTGCGTTGAGGCGGAATTTGAAATTATGTTGTTGAATAAAATTATTCAGTTCATTAAAGATAAAATGTTCATCGCATGTTTTGTCGTCACCCGCAATAACGCTAAATACTTTGTTGTAAGCTGTTCTGCTCTGTTAAGAATTTTATCCAATCTTCAACCTGCTCAACTACAAATTTTTCTGTCTTGCCGTTAACTGTCGTTATTGAAAGTCCATTATTAACAACTCCCAATGTTTTGTATCTGCCAACATCATTTATGTCTGTCAATTGAATAGCGAGTTGATGATTTTGAATGTTCAATTTGTGAGACTTGAAAATTAATCGCTTGTTTGTCAGATACAGTTTTCCAGCAACACCTTCTATACCTTTAAAATGATTTGCTGGAGTCTCAAACAGTATATTCTCGTCTTGTTCGGTGTCAATCTTGCTTGTTTGCTTCACAAATTTTGATTTGCTAAAAAGCCCGATTAACCAACCGAATACAACTCCTGATATTGCACCTGCAACAAGTCCTGCAACAATGGATTTGAAAACTTGATTTGACGTCTGATTCTCGTTTGTCAGTAAGTTTTGGAGAATAAAGAAAACTGTCATCCCTATACCAAAACTCAATCCTGCTCTAAATCTGTTCTTCTTATTCATCTTAAAAATTTAGCGTGTTTGTCTAAATGGCACACAACTCATAAATTTACAGAACTCTAAATACTGATTTAAATTCATCCTCAATTACTTAGTGTTGCTTTTTTTGTATAAATCATATTCGTGTGTAAATGATTAATAACGTTTGTACACGAATACAAACTTTCTTTAAATAAGGCTAAAAAACAGTGGGGGTTATCAATAAAATTGCAAACACAAGTTATATACTTTTATTATTGCATCAAAGAATAAATATAATCTGTCGCCCTTTTAAAAGGGCAATGCTGCAAGCTGGCGACGACCTGATGGGAAATGCCATACAAACCAACCATTTGATAAACGATAAACACTAAAACCGGGCAAAGGACGATAATGTACCGGCGAGGGTACATTTATTCTTTCGGTGCAAAAATTATTGCCAATAAAAAAGGAATTACTATTATTATTGAAATTATTAAAGCCTTCCAGATCTTCTTGTGCGTGTACCGATTAAATTGACCACCTTAGTCCGAAGCAAACTGACCACCTGTTTAGCTGGCGAAGATTTATCAGTTCATGTATGTTAGAGGTTAATAA